>Ga0209632_10003400_pt1 | contig 14654 bp, 2 predicted proteins | sample COG_10_FD_184754 | JGI IMG/M metagenome (GOLD analysis project Ga0209632, IMG submission 184754) | Pelagic Microbial community sample from North Sea - COGITO 998_met_10 (SPAdes) (version 2) | ecosystem: Environmental > Aquatic > Marine > Neritic zone/Coastal water | place: Helgoland, sampling... | reverse complement strand
TATATACCAATAATAAATAACCCTCCACCTGATTTTTTAGAGTTTCATCATCAGGGTCTAAATTCCACACAAATTCTTCGCCAACAGCATTTTCACTTGCCCCAAGAAGAGTATAATCGATTTCCTTACCTTCTTCAAAAGAACCATCGATAAGCTTAACCCTAGATCCATTTTCAATTTGATGTATGTATTGAAGATCAGAAATTGAGTTTGATACAATTTCATACCTGGAACCAACTTGTAGAGTTAAATCATCTGAGCCATCTAGCAAATTTATTACCTCGTGCATATAATAAGACTCCTTTAAAAAAGACGGTACAGTTTCTGCGCCAGATCGAGAAAGAAATTCTTCCTCAGAAACATCAAAAGCTAAACACATTCTCCTGATCAGGTCTGCGCTAGATAGAACATTACTCCAGTTAGTGATAGGGTCAAAATCAATTAAGTTGTCATCCCCTTGATTATCAACTATGTAAGTTTCATTTATCGCCACATCAGATGGACTTATTTTTGCAAACACATACTTATATTTAAACTTCCCAAATTCTTCAGTTACTTCCGAATCTAAATCAAAAGGAATATTTTCATAAAAAACCTCGCCTATTGATCTGCCCCTAATAATTTCCAGCATTTTTTTGTTTTGAATCAACCATGACCCGGTTTCAACAAACGCCTTGCTTCCATCATTCGCCTCAACCTCAGTATCTATTTTCTGAACCCAAACTTTAGGGTGAATATCGCTACTAACACCAACCAAATGAAGAGGAATCGAAAACATGCGATCATTAGCATTAACCGAATCCTCAGGAATAACGTTCATGTTAATATTTTTAAGTTCTAGATAAGAAAACTCAGACGAACCCTCAGACGAAAATCTTAAAATTGCAGTACCAAGAGCATCAGACTGTATAAAATCCTCTCCATTTAATGCGCCCGGATCATATACAGTAATATCTCCATAAAAACTAGAAGTAACCGCCGACCCATATTTCAGATAAGTGTAAGCATCAAGATACAAAGCCTGTATAATCTTTTCGCCCTCAATTATACTCTCTCCGTATTTGTTGGTAGAAACTATTGTATTTACTCCATCTAAAACGTATGACGCCCCAACCTGTAACTGATTTAGAGCTTCTTGAGTTAAATTATTCTGACTACTCTCTGGACAAAAATAATGAAACCCCCCAGGGTTACCAAGAGAATCAAGACCCTCATCTATAATTTCGACTGGAGCATCGCCCCCATCAGGAATTAAAGAAATCTGAAAGGTATTAAATGTAGAATTAACCACAAAATAAGCAAGCGTTCGAACTCGATCTTTTTGTATATTAGCAGGAAGAACGCCCTCAGAAACAAAACTTACTCTGTCGCCATCAGCAAGACCATGATTATTACACTCTATCAAATTGTCATTCAAGTTAACGGTAAACTCTTTTTTTAGCAAAAAATTCACCAAGCAGCAACTTGAACCGTCAAACAATCTTGCCCCATCCTTAGCGCTACAATTAAACTTCAAAACCTGAGGAGAATAAATATTATCTATATCCAAATCTTGATCAACATCTAAACTTTCCAACCCAGCTTTTTTCTCAACAAGATCATAACTATCCTGAGAAACCCCGGCAGAAACAGAAATTTCTAATCTACCAAAAACTAATATGTCTGAAAAGTTTCTGTCAAGCTGTATAGCGGTCCCCCCTCCGCTACTTGTCGGTTTAATACCCAACACCCTACCAGAAATTTGCCTTGAAGATCTCATATTATCAACAACTTGAAAAACCAATCCAGGCGCTATAGAGTTACCCTCTATACCACAAGAAAAACTTACTCCCTCACTTTCTAGCCTTGAAGTCAAAAGAATCCATTTTGCAAGTCGCCGTGCTTGAGATTCAGAAGTTATTCCAAACCCTATAATCTCTTTTTCCCGGAAACCAAGCCTCTGTATACCCTGAACATCTTCTTCATAAATAACATCTGGAGCAAATTTTTTCTCTTTATTATTAAACCTCACCATACAACTAGTATATTTCATTTTCTTCTCCTCTCCCGAATAAGAAAAGCCGCCTTCTAAAACATTTGTATTATTAAATATCTTAACAGGCAACCTAGGATGATCTTGGCTTAAAGATATCTTCCCGTTATTGTATGCAATCACAGACCTAAAGCAAGAAGCAATAGAGTTAAGCATATTAATTGCCTCTATTTGCTCTGTTATATAAATATTACATGTAAACCTAGGCTCTACAATAGGGTAGCTTTTTTGCAAAGAGCACCCACCAACAACCATGTCATAACCAACCCCTTCATTTGGAATAAATGAAATAGAAGAAGAGCTATCAAAATTTCCACCCTGAACAACGATTTGTCTAGACTCAGGTATAGATCTAACCAAAACCCTTTCTTCAACCAAGCAGTCCTTCCCCTGGGCACAAGCGATAGTTTGAAGTTGTCTAATAAAATCATCGCCTCTAGATTTATAAGTTGATTTTTTTATGTAAAACGCTACTTTTTTCCCCTTATATTGATCCCCAGCCCCAAACTCATTTATAAAAGAATTCAAATCATACCTGTAAGCAACGTCACTACCACTATTAAAAGAATTCAAAGAATCAATAAGCGAACCTACCGTCCAATTATACTCAGACTCCGTTGAGCCGTATTTAAATTTTTTATCACCAAGATAAATTTCATACTCTCTCAGCGTATTATCTCTTCCATATATATGATAAAAAACATCACTTATATTTGAACTAGATAAATCATCTTCAAACCTCACAGTATTACCACCTTTTCCCTCAAACTGCCTGGAGTTAATTGCGTTGTCATGAGCAGAATTTACCTTTACTGTATTAGAGTTCGTGTCTGTATATATGATGTAATTATCAAGAGAAACAGTAAGCTCTTCAGTATTCTCATTATACTGCTCTGATATATTTGCCCTAAAAGGACGAAGTAGATTTGTTGATGTTTCGGGGGCATAATTAGTAGCAACCAATTCGTCACAATATTTTGCTATTTTATATAATTGCCACCTGTCAATATCTTCAGGCGTGAGACCATATTTAGACACACCAAATCTCGGATTTGATATTACATCATAAAAAATCCACGCAGGATTATCGGTCCACCTAAGATTTGATTCGTGAACATCATTTATATTAATTTCCTGAGAGTCTTGCCCCAAAAAAAGACCATTCCATGCTCCGTCATATTTTCTTATATTTGGGTCATAATTTTCAGGGATTAACACCTTTTTAAGCTTGATATTATAAGACCTCTGCGGAGATTGAGAGAAATTTCTTGAATCAACTTTTAATCGAGCGAAACAACTGTGAGGATATCCGACTTCTTGAAAAATAGTTTCTTGAACCTGTTGAATTCCAAGGTTTGCTCTTGTGAATATTTGAGAAAGATGCATGTTTCCAGTGCCATTGTTTAGAGGTGCATCACTAGCACGCATCTCGGTATTTCCAGTTGGATCAATTTCGTGAGTTATTTTCATAAACTTAAAAACAACACCTCGAGTTGACTCACCCTCAAAAAACCTATCTCGATCAATATGTATAGTCAAAGGGATCTCTACTCCTCCCGACGCAAGACCATACAAAGTTAAAAAATCTTTAGAGCCTTCAGATATATAATTTTGATAAACCACTGGATTATTATCAACAAAAGCCTCATAAGATTTTACAATAGCTTCGAGAGTTTGATAATTATAATCGTTTTTCTCGTCTTCGCTTATTTGAGTCACAGAATTTGTAGAAATATTATTGCTGACAAGGGCTTCATATAATGACCTTTGTATTTCAACTGGTTTGTAATCATATTCTACGCTTGGATTAGAAAAGTAGTAATTCAAACCATATACAGCCTTACTCACAGATGAACCAACATAAGAATAATTCCCAGTAACACCAGACAAACCTTGTTCGCTGTACCGAGAAAATCCTCTTCGAGGAATCTTTCTACCATAAGTTTCCTGCGCGTTTATTTTATGCCACCACTGATCGTTATCTGACTTTACTATCGTACATCCAGACTCAGGGCTAAATATATTATACTCAACACCCCCCCTTTCAACAAAAACAGAAAAATCCACAAAACAGTCAGATGTCCACGAATGACTATTTGAGCCGTCCACCTTTTGCTGCTGATACTGCAATTCAGCAGACATAAAAAATGTTACCTGACTTACGTTTTTATTTGACACAAGATAACTAAAAACTTGAGACCCAGCCTCTCGAGCAAAATGTATTTTATCTAAATACTCACTGGCTGAACCTTGATATATTGTTTTATAGGCGACTCCATTAACTTCGTCTTGAGGAGATGGACCAAATAAAGTTTTATTACCAAGTTCAATTAGATACGAACTTTTCTCTGGAACAAAATTACCCTGAGCCCCTAAAGAACCATCATTAAACTTACATTCATCTTCATCAAAACCCTCACTAAGAACAAAATTAGTTCTTCCGTCTTTAGTAACAACAGGCACGTTATTTAAGTGGACTGATTTTAAATTTTTATTATAACTCTCTCCTTCGTTTTTGTATACCTTAGCCCCGGTCTCATCAACCAACCCCTCGACGGGACCCTCGCAAAGCAAGTCAAGATAATCGTATTCAGAAACAGACTCTAAAGAATTTATGTCGCCCCTCGTAGTGGTTTGATTAGTTTGATGTCTAACAACTTTTTCCTCTCCTATATTTGACGACCCTATCAGCAATTGACCGTAACCCATAGGCACTGGATCTCCTTGGCTTTTTCTATTCTGGGCCCCGCTCATAATATAAGACCTAGTAGAAACTTGTTCGCTTGTATGTTTGGGGGGCGCAGGAGGCTTAAACAATGCCTGTATACCAAAACTAATAGCAGCAAAAAGTATTGCCTTAAAAAGAAAGCCTTGAGCCGCAATCCATGTACCTATTTTTATTATAGCTGGAATAAAAAAGCCAGAACCAACCAACTGAGGGACTATATGAACTTCATCGGTAGACAATTTCGCATTATAAGTTTTTTCACAAAACATTTTCTCCTTAAAAGATTCCTCTGTTTCATTTTTTGAGATTTTTTTATTTAAAAATATATAATTATTTCCCGAGTCATATTCTTCTAATAAATAATTTAAAAAACCCTCCTTATTGCAATCTATAGCATGCAAGGCCTCAGGTACAGAGTCTACATCTAAACTCCATACTTTTCCAAACCTCTTGCCGAGGCTTCCATGCAGAAAAATCTTTTTCATCCTTATTCCTAATATATCTTATACACAATTATAAAGGCAAAACTCATCATATCTAATACTATATATTAAAAACGGCAAGCCCAATGATTTAAACAACTTTTTATCGGCGACAGACATTTTAGGTTTATCTTTTATATGAGAATGAAAAACACACTCAACTTCATTCTCAATGAATAAATTATAATCAATCTCAAAAGTATATACAGGATACATACTTAAGTTTCTAGAAGAAATAAATTTTAAATCATTTTGTATTTTTACAATTAAGCCGCAAGACTCTTCGTGACTATTTTTTATTGCATAATTTTTAATCTCTTGTTTTAATTCCCTCGATATAATCATGATTGACTGTATCTAGCGACACCCGGAAACCCCCCAAACGGAAGAGGACCATAACCGCCTGAAACTAAATCTTCGGGATTTATTACATCCCCCTCCTCTTGCCCAATCTCACCTAAATTAAAAGCAATTAAATCTGGATTTTCTCCAGTAAACCTTTTCTTACAAGCATTAAATGTTTTTTGGCATTCATCTTTGGCCCAATCAGATCTGCTTAAAAATGGGTGGTGATCTCCTGGGTTAGAATGAGTCTTTAAGCAAACAAAGAGTTGAGGGGTTTTAAGGTAAGGATTATTATTTGCGTTAATTACTTGAATTTTAACTAAGTCCCCAGCCTTGTATCCATAATTATTAACTTCTGTTCCAGCAACCCACCTACCTTGACTATATACATGCCCATAACGATTCCATACCGGAACACTATCAGCAAGATTTGGATATTTTACTGGGTCAATAAAATTAAACTCACTGTCCTTAGATAAGTTGTTTATTTGAGTTAAATCTCTACCACTAGAATCCTCTATAGGTAAACCTTCGTAACCGCACCCCACAGAACATCTATAAGTCCAATTACAATAGTCAGCCATTATTTTTCTAGCAGGAACAAAAGCATCTTCTAGCTCCATTGCAGAAGCGAGCTCGAAAGTTATTCCATCTTTATCTTCAGAAACTTTTTTATTTATATAAAAAACATCCTCAGGAAATCCAGCGTTTTGATCTCCATACCCAAAAGGATTCGCATTCTCTTCATTTAAATTTCTGTTCTGAAAGTTTTCTGGGTCTAGAAACCTTGCAAACACTCTATGCCTAGTGACTTTACAATTCAGAAAATCTTCATTGTAATATACTATTTTTGAAAAAATTCCCTCAGGATTAGCCATGCTCAACTTAGGTCTAGGCAGAGAGCCTTGACTCTTTTGTTCGACATCCTCAAAAGATATGGGCATAGGTTGATACGAATTACCCCTCCAGACAATAGGATTTGTGCCATTTTCCATAGAAGTAAACCTGTATACAGTAAGGTTAACTGCGTCTTGACCTGGAATATTTATAAAGTTCCCCTGAAACGGAGAAAGGTCAATCTCAAATAGAGAAATTAATGCATCAGGAGATACAGAAAGTAATTGCTTATTTCTATCTGCAGAAGACTTCATTATATCAAAAGATCAATATTTCGCTCCATCCACTGACTACCCCACTCCGACGAAGTTATGCCGGGTTCAACATTAGGCTCCATATATTTACTATCATAATCCTCAACATTATTATAAGCATTCTCAGAAATATTCCAACCCATATCTTCCAGAATACCCAGTGTTAATTTTGAGGATTTGTCAGATATTCTATACCTATTCGCAAGAGTTATCGGGCTCATTATCGCAAAAGGAAAAGAAGGCTGGATAAACCCGGTATCAGCGATAGACCTACAGGTCTCTAAAAAGTGCGCACCATTTCCATACAAAGCAACAGAACCAAGCCAGCACTTAATATATTTACCGCTTCTGTCTATCGCATGATATATATCATCACCCAATTCAATTTTCATCCAATAATCACTTAAATATTGGTTAAATAAAGAGGGGTAATTATTGTCTTGAATCGATATACTCTCGTCAAAAACCTGAGGAGTTGAAGTTGCTATATAATAATCTCCATTATAAACCCCAATCTGCCCAGGGCTATGAGCGACATATGGATCTATAGATGCGCCTGTAGTGTCTGCCCCCGAATCAGGAGACAGTTGCTCTCTGACATATTTACCATATTCTTCTAGGGTTTTTTTGCCGTAAAATTGCCACCCCCATTTTTCTCTTTGGGAGGACCCAATATTAGATGTTCTTAACGCAAACCTATCTTGTTTAAAAGAGTTTGATAATGTAGATGCGACAAGAGCCACATCATCTATAACTTCTCCTACATTTTGAGCCTTAACACCCAAGACATGCAAGAATTCATGCAAGGTCGTGGAATAAAATCCGGAGACAGGCACACCATCTTCTTTACTGAAATTTGGATAACTATGATATGCAATATCAAAAAAGTTTATAGCGTTATTTTCATCCAAAAAGTCCACAGGATTATACATAATTTGACCATAAGCAGGAGAAGGCCTATAAGAGCCATTAACATCCTTCATTCCAAGAAACTTTTGTTTGACCCATGCCGCAGCAAAAATATCTGCACTATCTCCAAATCTTCCAGCAGAAGCCTCATAAAGACTTACATTGAATATAAAATTATCCTTAACAAAAGCATTCAGTTTTTGCTCTACATAGTATAACTCTTGTTTCTGTTTTTCGCTCAAGTCAAGAAATATTCTTGTGTTTATCTTTAATCCTTCCGAGGTTAATTTTTCCGGCAAAGCATCCCCCCTGCCTGCATAAGTTGTGACTCTAGGAAGCTTAAAAAATGAATCTATAGACTTAAAGGAATTATCTCCCGGGTAATATTTACCAATATCTATAGGAATATTATGAGTCATACTCGCAGAAGCTTTCTCGTTATATACTTTTGATAAACAATTTAAATATTCATTACCATAGAATGAATCTTGCAGATTTGATATCCAGTTATAATTATTAGCAACAACATGATCGGCATTAATGAAGGGATTCCAGCTTCCAGCCTCTGGATCCCCGGGAATTACAAAGATGTTATTATTTAAACCAAAAGCCTGGCGAGCAAAACTTACTACATCTTTAAAGTTATTTATTTCCACAAAGTTATCAGCATTATCTAAACCGCCTTCCTCAAAAATATTATGATTAATACAGCCATAAAACTCATCTTCTCCGGATGCCGATTCCTCACAAGAAATAAAAACAGGAGTACCTTTTCCTATCATATCTCCAACAGAAGGCGAAGAACCATTAGTATACCTCAGTAGGTAGTAACTATTTTGTTTGTTCCCAAAAGGAGTAACAACAGTATTAAATGAAATAGTACTTAATACGCTTGAATCTTTTACGGTGACGTAGTCTTTTTTATTATTAGCCTCAAAAATAGCTCCATATAACAAAACTTCAAATCCATAAATAACACCATACCGAAAATTTTCATGATTAGAAAAATCGATCCTGTCAACTTGCCTAAAAGATTTTTTATGCAAAAACTCTTCAGAATCTTCATACATGTCAGAAAACGCATGGTGATACATATCTGCCTGAGTATAGTTACTTAAAGAATATTTTGCCCCGTCGTCAATATTTAGCGTGTGCGTATTAATTATTTTCTTATTAAATCTTAAAGCAGAATCTTCCCCATAAGACATCTCTGCTTTTTTGCATGAAAAATTAAATCTTTTTTTGGAAAAATTCCTAGAATACCTTACTGATGAAAATAAAATATCCCTCACCCTGCTTGCCGCCTCCGTGCCCGTATACAGACTGATATTTCTATTAGTAAAAACTCCAGGATTTATAAAACCATGATCTTTCGAGTAGACATTAGATAAAGCATAAAGCCAAGATGGAGATGGCTCGTATTCCGGATTTAGCCCTTTTTTGTTCAACCACTTAAATTGTAAATTTGTTGGATTCGCATCCACCCCAAGCAAATCTCCCACTAAAGTAAATTCATTTTCAATTTTAACTTTAATAATTCCTGTCATAGAAAAATCACCAACATATTTAAATATTCTACCAACTTGATTATCAACTATACCCAATGAAGGAAAGTTTCCCTGTATAAACCTATCACTTTCATCCATTTCGCTCCATTCTAAATCTGCACCCGGAACAGAAGAAGTCTGAACAGAGGATTGATAAAACTTTCTGTCAAACTTAACCACAGAACCAGCTTCATATTCTCCCTCAGCCCAATCTGCGGGAACCATGGTGCATTCAAAAGTATCCCCAACAGACTCATTTCCAGTTCCCCCAAAAATAGAGTAATTAAAACTTTTTCCATCTAACGAAGAAACTGTATAAATTTCCCCCACTTCGGCGTAGAAAGGGTTAAGAGATATAGGCTCCAATATTTTATAAGAATTATTTTTAACAAGAGTACTCATTGATGCATTAATAGTCGACACCTCTGACTGAGCAACCCTCATGTTGTTTAAATCTTGTGTTGATAACATTTTTCCTATATTATTCCCAGAGTGAACCAAAGCGGGAACATCAAAAGTTATAGTTTTACTATATTCTTCGCCGTCGGGATAAAAACTTGCCGCCTGACTCCATTCGATTAAGTCTCGAGCGTTATCTATAGTTGAATCTCTACTAGCAGTAATATCCCTATTTCGATCGTCATCAAAGGTAATCCCATATGCGTCATACGGACCTTCCCATTCTTCTTCAATAAACTGTCCAGCGGTTGGAATCTGATTGGACTGATACATATAACCCTCATATACAACAATATCATATATACCGTAAGAAGTGCTCGAGTTCCAATCAACCGCATTATGTTTATCTTTGAGATAAACAAGGGTTCTAACTTTACCGCTTGACCTAAAACCAGAAGAATCAGATGGCCTAAAAGTAAATATAGTTGGATCATGCCAAGGATTATACAACCAATTTTCTCCGACCTGATTCATAAACCAACCCAAGTCATAAAATCGATCAAGAGTTGCAGTACCATAGCTCTTAAGCTCTAAAAACTGAGAGATAATAGAAGGAAAATCTAGAGACATAAAAGTTTCATCATCAGAAACATTTGTTTCTATAAACATAGTATTCGAATGAAAGCTTCCATCATTAACAAAATCAGAATCAAGAGAATAATAAAAAGTTCCGCTAATTAAATCTTCTGAATTCAACATGACATGAGCGCTGCCATTATTCATAAAAAATCCAGAATCTTCCTCGTTCCATTTAAAACCAATAGGTACATACTGCTTACCCCCTTGTAATTGATCAGAAGAAAATATTCTATCACTAAGATTTTCAGGAATGTTTGCTATTGTAATTGGCTGCTTGAACCCAGAATTTTCCCCCTGAGCAGCAAATTTTTTAGTTTCCTTTAGATTTCTCAATTGAACAGGATGGTCTAAAATCCAGACAGAAGAAAATATATCTTCATCATCAATATATTTCATAAAAACTTCCGCAATTTCTTTATTCATTATTCTATTGTTGCTAGTCTGATTAGAGTCGAAAGAAATCTGCTCTATTCTATCCTGGTCTTCCCGACTCATGTCTGAGGAGTATACAATCTTACTAGTTTTCCTAAAATTACCACGATCAACAAAAGTTCCAAAAGAAACGGACTGCTGCTCCTGCATTAGAGAGGCCAAGCTTAAAAATTCTGCACCATCAGGAAGGTTCAGAACCTTAATTTTAATATTATCAATACTATATTCACTAATAAACTCACTTATAGTGGTACGATTATCAACAACCCTAAAAATTAATTCGCTATCAACAACCTCCCATTTATTTATTTTCCCGCCATCCTCAAAGAAAGAAACTTTTTCAATAAACTTGTATGGACCATCAAGAGTTATATGCATAACAGCAATACCCCCATTAACAGAAGGAACCAACACTTCAGCAAATACAGATTTTACATCTTCATAATTCGCTAGATTGTAATTGTAATCATCAGGAATCTCACAAGGCAAAGCATGAGCAAAGTCAGAAGAGCAGGGTACTATCGGATTATTTTCTGAAGCTAAATATTTTTTTTGATTTATTTTCTTGGTAGCAATTATTTCCCACTCAGATATTACTTCTGATTTATTTTCAAAAGGCAAGTAAACGAGCCTCCCCTCTTTTGACATAATTTGATAAAACCCTGACTCGCTTTGAATTATCCCGTAAGTATAGGCTTGAGGCATCAATTCTATTTCAATATTAGCGATATCCTGATTAGAGCTAAATTTACTCTTTATAACTCCATAAGCTTTAACTCTCTCATTGACCGATCCAGCTTCATATCTTCCAACAATAATTTTACATATTCCTCGCTGAACATATACTTGATCATAACCCTTATCAGGGTCTACTTTTTCTACCGACAACACAAAATGATTTTCGTTATTAATGTCATCAGCGTCGATCAGTTCTGCCATCTTAGAGTCTACAGGCCAATTCTCTATAGAATGCGAAGTATAAGGAGCGGAAATGTCACCATGCATCTCTACAGGAAACATTATATTTCCACCATTTAATCCATATGCATATATTCTATACTCCACCCACATCCCTTCGTGAGCGCTTATAAATTCATCTACACTTGCCTGCCCAACAGAACTGATATCTCCGCTATGAGTAAACTCCACTAAAGCAGTTTGGCAATTATCAGGAAATTTTTGGAAATCTTCAGGATACACAGAGCAATCATCCTCTAGTCGTATTACTTTTGAGCTCCCAGACCAATTAAGACCCCAACCATCTCTTGATGCTCTAAATTTCGTGCCAGCGTTATTACCAGTAGATCCCACGAGAGAAAAATTATCATTATCAGGATTTTCTAAAATCTCAAAGCGATCTCCTTCGGTAATATAGAAAGCATCTACAGACCAAACATCGCCTTCCTCTTCTTTGATTGTTATATCAAGACCAGAACTGTTTGATGTAGAGATATCAACAGAAAACTTACTCTCGAAAACCTCGGAACCCTTATTCAATCGCACAGAGTTTGAGTCTATATTATACAAATTAAAAGTATTCCAGGGTAATATATATCCATCAAGCTTAGCTTCATGCGCCCCGCCCTCTATTGGAATATTTGCGTTTTCTATACTTGAAGGATTTATTTCCACAAAAGATAATCCACTTAAGTCCGAAAGCACCAAAGATATCTCAGAAGTGCCAGTAATATCTGGAGCATCTATAGTAGAAGTAAATACTTGACCAACGTACTGACTAGACTCATTTGGGCCATTACAACTTGAAAAATCCGCATCTCCAGTTTTCATTATGATGTACTTTTGATCTTTTTGAATCCAAGAAAGAGGTACGGGCATTGCGGGATTTAATCTAAATCTAAACATATCCCCAACCTCTGGATTTTTAACTTCAGAAAAATACAACCCCTCCATCAAAGAAGCGTTTTCTTGAATAAGCTTAACTCCAGACTTGTTAAAAACAACAATCTCACCAACCCCAACAGTAGACTGGTCACTAACCGAAGAAAAATTAACGCTCTCCCCTCCGTCCGCAAATAACAATTGATATTTATTTCCAGCAATAATTTGAGATGCACTCATAACCTTAAATGCTGCAGTCTTATATAGTTCTACTTGATCGGGATTATTCACAGAAGTAATCTTGTAGGTTTGAGCAGGAACAGCCTTGTACCATAAAACACTTTCGCCCTCCTCGACTTCACCTACAAGCTCCAACCAAGAGTCAGAGGGCTTGCTTTTTTCCACCGTTGCATCTCCTGCAAAAAATTTACTTAAAACCAATTCTTGTATAGATTGACCTTCGTCTTGCTGCTCGCGCTCTTCCGGTTGAAAATTATTATCGATATCCTTCAACAATAAAGACTTGAGCTGCCCTCCGTCACTATTTGCTTGATTAACAAACTCTGCAGTCTTAGAGGCAGCAAAATATTGTATTGCAGAATTTTGGCCGTAGATATATTTTACCGCAACATTACCATAATTTAAGTTTTTTTCCTTCACGAAAAATGCATTATTGCATACATTCAAATGATTCCAATCGCCGCCCGAAGAAGGGCTAAAGCTTACTATGCTTGTATTTGGCGCAGAATTCCATATTCTGTCTATTGCTTCAGATATAGTCCAGTTCTCTATTCTCATTGCATCACACTCAGAAACAAGAGAGCCTCCATTCCCCCCCAACCCGGAAGTATACATGTCTATTTCATGATTCGTCGCATCGTTTTTAACGATATTCAATTTCCACAAATACTCTTCGTAATACTCCTGCATCAACCACGACCAATACGAAGGAAACTTAAGCAAAGGAAATCCATCTACATAAGGAGTCTCTCTAAAGCACGATAATATCTCATCTTTAGTTGGAGCGCTTGCATCATTATACCAAGAAATCCAGTCTAGATCATGAACGAAGGCGTGGCTTCGCCACAAACTGCTTTGGCCTCCAAGGTTATAAGAGCCATTAGAAAACAACATAGCAGAAAACCTAAGTTTCTCCCCGGAATTAAAATTTCGCCACAAAGCATCTCCGCTATTTCCTTCAGTTCCATAAGCTACCGGAACGGTGACGCATTTATCAAACATAGATATTATATTGCTTTGGGATATTTTTTCCCACTGATCGTGCCATTTATGCTGATGATACTCAAATTCTAGATTATCAGCAGAAGCCATCCAGTCCTCAATAAGGTTTTTGTCCCAATTACGCGATGTAGTCTGTGAGCCTATGCCGCTCCACCCTATAGCAACAGTTTTAACCCCGGCAAGCGAGTTTAAAAAACTCATAAACAGATAAAAACAAGAAATAGTTCTTGAGAAATGTGCGCTTGTGGCATTGTCGGCACTCCTTTTGTCTTGTGTCCATGCTGCTGTGCCTCCCGTAATGCTTATAGAAATTGTGTCATAAGTCTTCTCCCAGAGTTTTGAGGTTTTGTTAAATTTGTATACATTTACTGCGCCTCGTTGACTTTTATGACCCAGCAGTTTATGTATGTAATTATTTAACTCTCGACCAAGCTTGATACCAGGCACAAGACTACCATTTTGCTCCCTAGATTGCTGAAGAAGGTATGCGAAATACGAGTATATTGCCCCTACTATCGCAGGGTGACACCAACTAAAAAGAGGGTGCGGCCCAGGTATACCTTTAAGATTTAGTATTCCAGATCCAAAATTATTGCTACTAAAGAAAGCGCCTCCGTTGCCCTCTATGGCAAAGGAGCCAACCTTATCCCAGTCTTCCTTAACGATTCCTTCGACACCGCTCCCCAAATAAGTTTGCTCTTGATAAGATCCAAAATTTTCTTTAATAAATTCAAAAAACTCAGGGCTTTCAAATAAATATTTATTACCAAAAACAGGAGTAAATAAAGATTGATCTTCATAGCCATAGCGGTGCCACTCACGTCCATTTGGCCCAGTTTTGTAAAATGGGATCCTTACAGTATTGCTAAGATCTATATACTTATTTGAACCATAACTTTGTGCGACCTC
>Ga0209632_10003399_pt1 | contig 14654 bp, 10 predicted proteins | sample COG_10_FD_184754 | JGI IMG/M metagenome (GOLD analysis project Ga0209632, IMG submission 184754) | Pelagic Microbial community sample from North Sea - COGITO 998_met_10 (SPAdes) (version 2) | ecosystem: Environmental > Aquatic > Marine > Neritic zone/Coastal water | place: Helgoland, sampling... | reverse complement strand
GCAGATGCACGTATTAGCCAGCATCTTAATCAGATGAGCATGGAAAAGGATATGGAGAGAGTTAAGCGCATTCAAGGCGCAGTTGCGGAATTACGCCGGATTAGCACTCTCCGAGATGAAATTATTACAGGTGCAAAATAATGGGTTATTTCTCTGACATATTTAAATCTGACGATGCTCCGGTTGAGAGTGATGACCTAGAACAGACTGCAGGATTTTTCAGCCAAGAGCGCGGTCAGGCGCGTAGCAAGGCTTTGAATGATTCCATTAGATATTACTTAGGCCCGTACCTTGGTGCAAAAAATGGCTTACTAGACAGCGGTAATCAATTATTAAATCCAGTGGTAGGTCTGCAAGATTCCGGTGTTGCATTTAAAGAAGGTCGTTATGTCGATGGCGTTACCGACTTAGCCGGTGCTGCAGTACCACTAGCCGGTGCTGTAGTTGCAAAACCTCTAGCAAAGGCAGTTGCTAACAAAGCAGATGACGCCGTCGATATGGTCAGTGAAACTCTAACCGGCTTCTCTGCTAAACCCAAACCGTTTGATCCTAGTAGACGTAAGGCAATGACACAAATGGGAGCGGCTGCAGTAGCAGCACCGGTTTTGGCGTCTGATGCAACCAGAGGCGTACTGGAGGAAGTTATAGCACCTGTAGTGAAGAAGACTGTAGGTTCCACGCCTTTAACCGCCGCCTTTGAAAAACTAATGACTAATAAGTCTTCAATGGAGAATATTTTAGAGCAAGAGAACAGTATTTTTAGGAATATGCGACAAAGCGATCCGTATATGAATACTCCTTTAACGACAGATCAAAATACTCTCTTAAATTCTTTAGCCAACACTAGAAATACAATTAACCAAGACATAATTACTTCAATTGACGAGATTGTGGTAAATGTTGACCCTTCTTCTGTTAAAGGGCTTTCTGATACTGATCTTAATTCCTTGCTAGAGGAAGTTTCCAACAGAACGTGGACTATTGACCCAGATATTGCGGATGTAGATGTAGTTATAGATACTCTTATGACTGAAGTGCAGCGTAGAGGTTTGCGGATCGGAATGTCTCAAACAGGTATGCCGCCTGCGAATGTAGCAGCCAATATGGTTCCCAAGGATATGGGCGGGGAGACATTACCAGACTTATGGTCTGTGCCGGACCAAGCAATATCCTCTGCTGATACTTCCATAAATTCTTCTAAACTGCCTGCAGGGTACAAAAAACTAAAAGAAATGGGCGTTTTTAAGGAAGGTCAGGTTGTTGTTGATATTGGTGGAGGCCGTTTTGACAACGCAGTAGATGATTTAGCAACGCAAGGTGTGGACCTAAAAGTATACGATCCATTTAATCGTAGTGCAGAACATAATAGAGGAGTTGCTTCAGTTGTAGCAAATGGTGGGGCTGATGTTGCGATATCAAATAACGTCCTAAATGTTATTGAAGAGCCGGAGAATATTACACAGGTAATTATGCAGTCGCAAAATGCTATTAAAGTAGGTGATAAAGCCTATTTTACTATCTACCCACGCGACAAGTCGGGAATAGGTATTCAAACATCTAAAGGATATCAGCGTAATGAGCCTACGTCTGCCTACGTTTCTCGCGTCGAAGAAATATTTGGCGAAGGTAATGTAGAGCGTCGAGGTGATGTAATTATCGCTACTAAGTCTGCAGACGATGTACCCACCTCATTAGACGCACAGACTACGCAAGCCTTTGGTACTAACGGTGGACCGTCTATGCAGTCTGGACCTGCAGAGATTGGCCCACAGAAACGTGTGGACACCCGACTTCCAGCAGAGGTTGTTAAAGACGATACCTTGAAAACTGGCGCGATGGTTTCGGACGGGGATTCCTTAATGGGCAACCCTAATATGTACGACAACCTAGTTATGATGACTGACCATTACCCCGGTCTGAAGAGACTTTATTCTGATGATGTTGCTGAAATTAGAGGTAATATTACAAACCGGATGACTGATAATATAGTTAGCCTGTACGACATGTCTGACAAGCTAGGTATCGCTAAAGACAGCGCAAATTGGTACGTTGGTGCTAATCGTATTGCTAACGGACTAGCCTCTAGATTTGGCATATCTGACACAAAAGCGGCAGGGGTTTTGGCAGTAATGTCCCCCCAAAAAGATTGGTTCCAAAACGTAGGTCTGGGTGAGCGTATTATTAAGCACCATACCGAGTTAGGCCCAAATGCCCCTTGGACGCCTGAGATGGAAGCCATCACTGTTACTGTACCTGCTTCCAGAAGAGGCAAGGGCAAAGCCAACAATACTGCGTGGCAGGATGGTAAGAATGGGGCAATACTAGACGCCATCAAAGGTAAGGCTTGGGGTCAACTAGAAACCCCTATGGAAAAGGCTTTGTGGCTTCGGGCTTATGATGAGGCCCACTTCGGTAAGAATTTCAGAGAAATTAGCCCAGACGGCGATATTCTTGGATATGACATAAAGAAGGATGGTAACCCGTCTGCTATTGCACACCAAGGATTTGGAGACATTGCCAAGGCAGTCCGTATTTTGGAAGGAGAGGGAACCCTTACCTCCATATCACCAGAACTAGGCGGCAACCACAAAGTCCGTAACTTCTTCAACAACATCCTTAATCCTGACAGCCCTGATGACGTTACTGTAGATACTCACCAGATTGCGGCTGGGCTATTTAGACCTCTAGGCTCTAGCGCAGTAGAAGTACATCACGGACTTAATGGGGCAAATATAAAGGGCAACCCTGCCAGATGGTCTAACGAAGGTAAGGCTGAAACTGGTATGGCTGGCAGTTATGGGCTGTACTTTGATGCTACGACAGACGCTGCATCTCTAAGAGGTACACTTCCACGCGAAATGCAATCCATTTCATGGGAACAACTACGCACATTATTTCCTAATAATCTAAAGCAAGACAAAGACTTTGTATCCCAAACTGAAGGTATTTGGAGAGCAGTCGATAGTGGAACTCTTTCTTCTATGGGTGCCAGAGAAGCAATTATTAAGTTAGCCCAAGAAAAAGGTGCTGGCGGCGTACCTGATTGGAAAAATTACAAAGGTCCACGGCGAGATATAGGCACTTACGCTACAACTGCAGGCCGCGCAGCCGGTGCTGGTACGCTTTTACTAGGCTCCGCTGGATTGGCTACTGCACAAGAAGAAGATGAAGGATTTGCCACTCAGCCGGATACGGAAGCACCTAGTAACGGTGCCTTTGGCAACAGCGAGGCATGGCGGGGTTTTGTGGAAACTCTTGTACCACCAATTAACGCTGCTGTCTCAGGGGCTACGTCTGTAGGTAGGGAACTTGATAAATACTTCGGAACGGAAAACATGACTGCTTTTCCAAAGATCAATCAGTCCTCTAAGGCAATGGATGGAACAGCCTCATCTGAAGAGGATCGATAATGGCACTGGGCGGTTTGGCAACAACTAACAAGGGCATCACAACGCCGGAAGGATTAATCATGGCTAAGAAGAAATTCCAACTGGACGATAAAGATGCCGATACAAACGGTGACGGCGAACTGAGTACCCGTGAGAAGGAAATCGGCAAGGCAGTCCAGCGCAATGTAGACACCGAAGTAACAGACGATGACAAGGTGCAGATGTCCCACGGCGGTATGGCTACTTATGGGTCATCTTGCGGTTGCGGGGCCATGTCAGAAGAAGACTGCATGTGTGGTATGATGGACGGCCTCATGGGCTTCGACGGCATATCAGGCAATCCCATCCCAGTAGGCTCCAACGCAGAAAATGTACGAGATGACATAGACGCCAAGCTGTCTACTGACGAGTACGTCCTGCCAGCGCATGTCGTGAAATGGCACGGCCTCAAGCACATTCAGATGATGCAGAGTGAAGCGGAGATGGGTCTGATGTCCATGCAGATGGACGGCCTTATTCAACATGTCGAAGAGAAATCCCATAGCGAAAGTTCTAAGGACGGCGAGGTATCGTCCAAGAATAATTCCAAACAAAAAGGTGCCGAAGCGGAAGCCGAAGCACCCGAAGAAATTTACTCCGGAGAAGGAGTAGATGTCGAGGTCGCTACTGTAAAAGTAGACGATCATTTAACGGATGAGGGTGACAAGGAATTGCGCCCAAAAACATCTAAACTAGCCGGAATAGTCAAAAAGAAGAAGTATGTCTAACCGGATATAATTGGATATAATTGGATACCCGAATTGTCGGACCCAAGGAGTAATAATGGCTAAAGAACGATATCAACGTGTGGAAGACCCGACAGACAACCTGTCTTATGCGGAAGAATTTGCACAAGTCCACGGGCAACAGCAACAGCCTGTAGAGCATTTGGACGCTGAAGAAGAGTCCTACAAAAAACGCTATCAGGACATTCAACGTCATATCCAGACTGTGCGTAATCAGTCGGATGAGAAGATTGTAGCGATGCAGAAGCAACTGGACGATGCCACTCGCCAACAGATCAGGTTTCCAAAAACTGATGAGGAAGTCGAGGCTTGGAGTAGCAAGTACCCTGATGTTGCGAAGATCGTGGATACGATTGCCCGAAAGAGGGCTAACGAAGCCTTGGCTGAAGGCGAGAAACGTCTTGAGAAGGTAGAGCGTTTTGAGAAGCAAGTCCAAAAGCAAGGTGCTGAACAGCAGCTAATGCAACGGCATCCTGACTTCGCTGAAATACGGCAGGATAAGAAATTCCACGATTGGGTGGCTACACAACACCCATCCATTCAAGACAGCGTATACAAGAACAATACAGATGCAGATTGGGCCTCAAGCACCATCGATCTGTACAAGGCTCAGACGGGCGGTAGACGCTCAAATGGAGCAGCACAAGCAGTAGGCCGCACAAGCGCGTCACAGCCGCCGTCTACTGGTAAGATGAAGTATTCAGAGAGCATGATCGATAAGATGTCTGATCGTGATTATGCCAAGCATGAAGATGCTATCATGGAAGCCATGCAAAGTGGGAAGTTCTTATACGATCTTTCTGGTGCTGCGCGGTAACTAAGTGGCGTTTGAATAAATTAACTATTGTATTTACCTGACCATTGTGTTATAATGGTTATATTGAACGACTTAAAGGTAGGACACTACCAGCCTATTCCGGCTAAAGTAGTATACCCCGCCTAACTCTCACAGATAATAATAAAATTAAGGTCTACCGGACTAAAGAGAACCGTACACTTGTACGCCACCCTCTAAAGTGCGCCATCATAATTTTAATTGTCTGATCTAGCTGTCTCTGCGCGTTTTTATTGCGAATGATTGTCGTTCTCAAATCGCATAACGTCAGAGATTTTCTTCAAGCCATTTCATTCAAGGAGAAATCATAATGGCATTTCAATCAGCAGCCTCTGGTTCAGCACTTACCGGTGGCATTAACAATTCGGGCGCATGGAATAACCTTACATCAGGTAACTTCAGCCCAGTAATTTATAGCAAAAAAGTACAGAAAGCTCTGAGAGCCTCTTCTGTAATTGAGGCTGTAACCAACACTGATTATACCAATGAAATCAATAACATGGGTGACTCAGTGAACATCATCAAAGAGCCAGATATCACTGTCTCGTCGTATTCCCGTGGACTCGGATTAGCAACACAAGCACTCACGGATGCGGCCTTTACTATGGTCATAAATAAAGCGAACTACTACCAGTTTGCGATGGACGATATCGAAGAAGCGCATTCGCACGTCAATTTTGTGGATTTGGCAACGGATCGTGCTGGCTATAAAATGAAGGACGCAATGGACGCAGAAGTACTTCGCCATATGGCGGGTTACACCGATGCGACTACTGCTCGTACTGCTCTGGAAACAGGATCGACTAAATCCGATGCTGGTGCAGACAATGACGAACTGCTTGCAGCCAACAAACTGCGCGGCAACGCCTTCTCTGGAGTGTCTGGCGATAGCACTAAGGCTATTCCAATTGCTGCAGACGGTGGTACTGGTATCATTACTTCTCCTTTGGAGATTATGAACCGTATTGCTCGGATGATGGATCAGGCAAATGTCGATACTGATGGTCGTTATATCGTTGTGGACCCAGTGTTCTGCGAAGTCTTGCTAGACACCTCGTCAAAACTCATCAATTCCGATTTCGGTGGTGGTGATGAACTGCGTAACGGCAAGCTGCCTAATAAAATTCGTGGCTTTGACGTTTATAAGTCTAACAACCTGCCGTACAAAGGCACTGGACCCGGTACTGCTACTGCAGCCGGTTCTACAGCCCATTATGGTGTTCTGGTTGCTGGTCATATGGGTGCAGTTGCTACAGCGCAACAAATTGCTAAAACAGAGACTTTCCGGTCACCAGATACCTTCGCGGACATCGTGCGCGGCATGAATCTCTATGGTAGAAAAATCCTGCGCAGCGATAGCCTGTTCAACGCTTGGTACAACCTAGCCTGATAAATTTAGGGGCTGGCTTGTGCTGGCCCCTTTACCCCTTTTTGAGGAATTAGTATGCCTTCTACTTACATCTCGCTATGTAATCAGGTCTTACGGCGTCTAAACGAGGTGGAAATCTCTGACGCTGATTTTTCGTCTGTGCGAGGTGTACATGCACTGAGTAAGGATGCGGTCAAGGCTTCTTTGGCGCGTATTAATCAGGCAGAATTTGGATGGCCCTTTAATGCGGCTACCCACACACAAACACTAGTTGCAGGCACAGAAGAGTACTCTTGGCCTGCCAATTTAAAAACAGCAGACTTTAACAGTTTCCAAATACTAGAGGACGCTAATCTAGGTTCAAAGAACGCCACGATGGCTTCAATGGATAGAGATGAGTACTACAGATATCACCGTGACACAGACACTACCTCTGGCGCAGCCGGTAGAGGAGTGCCTACGCACATTTACCCTGCTCATGGCAGTGCATTTGGAGTAACCCCTACGCCGGACAAAGCCTACAAGGTAAAATTCAATTACTTCCTCAACTACACCGACCTCACTTTGTATGATGATGTTACCCGTGTACCAACCTCTTTTGACAGCGTCCTCGTAGATGGTGCGCTGTATCACATGTACATGTTTAAGGATAACGTGGAGTCAGCCCAAGCGTCCTATGTAGCCTTTGAACAAGGATTAAAAGACCTACAGAGTTTGTACATCAACCAGTTTGATTACATCCGAGACACACGGGTCAGGTTCTAATGCCAGACCAGATAGCCTCAATAAAAGTTGTCTCTGCCGGTGGTCTTAATTCCAATGAAAATCATTTGGACTTATCTGATAATAACCCCGGTAGTGCTACTAGATTAGTCAATTATGAACCGTCATTATTTGGTGGTTATCGGCGTATTGAGGGTTTTTCTAAATATGACAGTGCCTACGGAGAAGTTACTGTAGCAGGGCAGACAACTGGCACCGGACCAGTGCTCGGCCTAGCCATATTCAAGGATGATGTAAGCAACTCCACTAAGATCATTGCTGCGCGTAAGGATGCCGGTGGAAGCACGTATAGTTTCTACTACTACACCGCTGGTATCGGCTGGAGAAAATTCACTCTGGATTACAGCGTCACTAGGCCAATGACTGCCAATACCCTGACGGTCAGTAAGATACGCCACGCCCAGTTTAATTTTGGCACCGGCAATAAGATTTGCTTTGTAGACGGCGTTAACCCTGCGATTGTCTTTGATGGTGCAAACTGGGAAGAAATTAAATCAACTAACTCAGGTGGTTTTTCTGCAGGCGGTAGTAACACGGCGGGTGGAGCGCAGGCTTTAAACGCTCCGGCTCTGGTAGACGTATTTGAAAACCATCTATTCATATCAGGTCATCAGGCTACCGGCGCGGTAGTAGCCCATTCAGCCCCTAACGACCCATACACATGGACTACGGCTGCAGGCGGCGGTCAGATAGCAGCGGGTTACGATGTAGTCCAGATTAAGCCCTTTCGTGATAACCTGTTTGTATTTGGTAATAAGGACATCAAGAAGGTTTCTGTCAGTTCTGCCGGAGCATTCGTTTTAGAACAGGTTACCACAAACGTAGGCTGTGTAGCACGGGATAGCGTTCTGGAAATCGGTGGTGACCTTATGTTTTTGGCACCTGATGGTTTCAGACCAGTTGCCGGTACTAGTAGAATTGGCGATGTGGAACTTGAGACAGTATCTAAGCCTATTCAAGCGACCCTTGTTGATATTATCAAGAACAACGACATGGATACTCTCAGCGGGGTAGTAATCAGGTCTAAGTCTCAGGTCAGGTACTTTTATGGTGCCTCTACCGCTGCAAATGGAACTATCAGCCCGTCTGTTGTAGATGCCGAAGGGATCATTGGCGGTCTATCTGAGGATGGCGGTTCTATTAGTTGGAGTTTTGGGCAATTACAGGGAATACGTGCGTCTTGCTGCACTTCAGATTATGTAGGCACAGAAGAGGTGATCCTACACGCAGACCATGACGGAAATGTATACAGGCAGGAAGTAGGCACCAGTTTTAACGGTGATGATATTGTTGCAGTGTACGCCACTCCTTATTTGGATTTTGGCGAGACTGAGCAGCGCAAGGTAATTCGCAAGATAAACACCTTTATCAGAGCAGAAGGTCCATTAGAACTTCTCTTATCAGTCACCTACGATTGGGGTGATGGAGATGTCCAAGCACCTAATACCTATTCTCAATCCTCTACCGGTGCGCCTACGAGGTATGCAGGTAGAAATATTAATTACGCAGCCGCCAACGTCCTCTACGGCGGTTCATCCAAACCAATTATGACTAGTGATGTTCAAGGTAGCGGATTTGCAGTGCAAGCCACCTTCGTAACCGTTGGTCAGACAGAGCCATACTCAATTCAAGGTATGGTTTTTGAATATTCAGTTGCAGGGAGACGATAGTCAATGGCAGGTTACACAAGGCAGTCAACTGCTACGATAATCAACGGGGCGGGTATTACTGCACCGCCTCTTAACGCAGAATTTAACCAGATTGTTTCAGCATTTAATGCCGCCAGCGGTCACACCCACACTGGCGGTACAGGAGACGGCCCAAAGATACCTCTTGCTACATCTGTAACTGGCTACCTGCCGCTGGCTAACGGCGGTGTGGGCGGTAAGAACAACGTAACAAATGCTATTCCTACCGCGAATGATGATAGCGGGGATGGCTACGCACCGGGATCTTTATGGGAGAATAGTAGCACTGGACGTATTTATGTATGCGTAGGTAATACCAGCGGGGCTGCTGTTTGGCGTGAGTTAGTCCAGCAAGACCTTGCAGGTGCTATGATCACAGACGTGGATATCAACGGCGGTGACATCGACGGTACAGACATTGGCGTGGCTTCTGTTGGTACTGGTGCGTTCTCAACTATTTCAGCAACGGGTAATATCACCGGTAACCTAGTAGGTAATTCCACGGGCTTACATACAGGCGCAGTGACAGGAGATGTAACTGGTAATATCACCTCTTCTGGTACGTCTACTTTTGGAGCCATCGACGTTAACGGCGGTGCCATAGATGGTACTGTCATTGGTGCTAACGTACTAGCAGCGATTAGCGGGTCTACCATCACTGGTACTAGTTTTGTTGGCCCTTTGACAGGTGCGGTAACAGGAAATGTAACGGGTAACCTAGTAGGTAATGTTACCCATCCGGTAGATTCTAACGGTGATCCTACTGGTACTACTACTTTAAATAATCTGACGGTAAATGGTACAATAGATGTTACCAGTACTACTATTGAAAACGTATCTGATCCAACATCTGCCCAGCAAGCAGCTACTAAGAATTATGTAGACACTCAGGTAAGCGGTTTAGTTGCATCTGCTCCGGCTGCTCTGGACACGCTGAATGAATTAGCTGCAGCAATTGGCGATGATGCCAACTTCTCGACCACGGTTACAAACTCTATTGCGGCTAAACTACCTCTAGCTGGTGGTACTCTAACAGGAAACATAAATGCTGGTGGTAATACGGTCACTAATCTGGCTACTCCTTCGGCTAACTCAGACGCTGCTACAAAGGCGTATGTCGATACAGGCGTAGGCTCTAACGCAGCGGCTGCTACAAGTGCTACTAACGCCGCCAACTCAGCCACCTCTGCCGCCAACTCTGCAACTGCAGCGGCTAGTAGTCTGGACACCTTCCAAGACACATATCTTGGTGCAGCGTCCTCAGACCCTTCTACAGACCTAGATGGAAATGCTCTGGTTACCGGTGCGCTGTATTTCAATAGTACCACAAACGTCACCAGAGTTTATACGGGTTCAACATGGCAAACCGCTTCTGCTTCCATTGAAGGAATAAAAGCAGACTTTGTCTATGTGGCTACTGCCGGTCAGACCGTATTCTCCGGAAACGACAGTTCCAGCAATACTATGGCTATTGATACTGCTGGTCTGGTGAACGTATTTTTAAACGGCATCCGACTGATAACCACTACCGATTATACAGTATCTGCAGCCAACAATCGTGTTACTCTCAACGCAGGAGCAACTGCAGGCGATTTGCTTGAAGTAGAAGTCTTCGGGAACTTCGCTGGTCAGTCTGGATCATCAGTAGCAATTACTGGCGGTACAATTAATAATACCACGTTTAATAATGTCACATATTCTGGGAATATTACTACCACTGGGACGGTTGATGGCAGAGACGTATCTGTTGATGGTACAAAACTAGATGGCATCGAAGCCGGTGCTACAGCAGACCAAACCGCTGCAGAAGTACGGGCCTTAGTAGAAAGTGCTTCAGATAGTAACGTCTTCACTGACGCTGACCATACAAAACTGAATGCCATAGAAGCTAGTGCAGATGTTACTGACGCTGCAAATGTAACGGCGGCGGGTGCTGCAATGCTTACAGGCGGTACATTTACTGGAAATGTAACTGTACAAAATACATCTTCCCCTACAATCACAGTTTTTGATGGTACTCGTTTTGGGAGTATGAAACAAACTATGTTTGGTGGCCTTGAGTTTGCCGTTGGTGATAATACTGGCTCTAATTATGGTCAATTTGTTTTAAAGCAACAAAACGGTGCGGGTAGTCAGATAGTATCTATTAAAGCAGACCTAGGGGCCGCTGTAGAACTGTACCATCTCGGTACTAAAAAGCTGGAAACAACAGCTACAGGCGTAGAAGTAACAGGTGACATAACAGTCTCCGGCACAGTAGACGGGCGTGATGTTGCAGCAAACATCCCCGCATCACTGGGTACAGCGGGACAGGTTCTGACAGTAAACGCTGGTGCAACAGCGGGTACATGGGCAGACTTGAACGCTGGTTTTCTAGCCAATGTGGTCGACGTAACTAGCAATACAACAGTTACAACCTCGCAGTCAGGCACCGTGTTTGTGATTAAATCAGCTACGGCAATTCTGACTTTACCCGCCCCTGCCGCTGGCCTTTATTTTGGCGTTGTAAACGAAACCAGCACGCCAACTTTAATAAGAGTAGGGGGGTCTAATTCTGTATTCGCTAACAATATATTGTTCCCTCTTAACCACGCAAGGTCAGTCGGAGTAGGTACATTTGTCGGGGTATCTAGCACTAAATATGTTTGTGATTTTGACCCTACGAGTGCTGCTGTTGTTTCATTCTTTCGGAACGCTACCCATAACTCAACCACCTATTCTGAAACATGGAGCATTGGCACTAATACAACAGCAATTTACATTGCAATGCACAGCGGTACAAATGGGAATTTTTACACAAACACCAATAGTGTATATTTAAATGCTGGAGCAGGGGGCGCATCTTTTAGCGAAAAACTAATTACTTCATCTATCCCAACAACGCTAACAATCGCGGGTGATTACCGCCAACATGACTCGACTGTAAATATATCCAGCCCACCGACCAGTAGCCGTTTAACGTGTACTGGCACGGGTGTGAATATGTACGTGCAGAGAGGAACAGGTGCATATTACAACCAAGGCTATACGCAAACTCTAACTGGTGGCACGGCATCTGGCGGGGATTTTAACGCTAGTGGCGGGAGCGGGTCAGGTTCGTCAGGTAGTACCTATCATGGTGCAAGCACGGTTTATGGTGGCGGAGGCGGTGCTGGTAGTCCTGCTGGTAATGGGGGCAATGCCTCTACTTCTGGAACTACTCAAAATATCTACAACCAAGACGGAACAGTTTGGGGGGGTTATCAAAACGTAACTCAAATGAAACACGGTGGCGGTACTGGTGGCAACCACGGCACAACATCAGGCGGGGGGGCTGCTGGCACTAAAGACAGTAACTCAATCACAATGACACCGTATATTGGTAAAGAGTTCCATTTAGCTGGTGCTGGTTCGACGCTTGTAGACCAAGCGGCTACAGGTTCAACGGCTGTGCGGTATTTTCATAATGAAGGTGCGAAATTTGGTCATGCGCTGAATGATTTAGAACACATAGGCAACACTAAGCTGTTCTATCTCCCAACAGCCGGTCCAAGAGGACACGCTTTTGGCGGGGTAGCCCCCTCGGAAGCTGGCTGCACCATCATAGAGTTTAAAGGATAGCGTCATGATTGATGAAAAAATTATTAATATCTATCGCCAAGACAAACTAGACGCTGCAACGGTTCGCGGCGTAAGAAACAGCTTGCTTGCCGACACCGATTATCTTGGACTGTCTGATTGCACTATGTCAAACGAAATGGCTGTTTATAGACAGGCACTGAGAGACTTGCCCTCGCTATCTAGCTGGCCTGTTTTGAACATAGACGAATGGCCTATTAAGCCAGAAGGAAATTAAAAGATGAGTAAGGCCAGAGATTTAGCCGACTTCGGTTCCAATCCAGATGAACAAACTAGCATAATCACTGTTACAGTTGCTGGCGGTAAATTTGTTATTGATGGAACCTCTCAGCAAACAATTACTATGGCTGCATCTGGCGTGTATAAATTTGACCAGAGCCATAGTAGTAACGCCAGCCATCCTTTAAAAATATCAACCACTTCGGATGGTACTCATGGCGGCGGCAGTGCTATTACCGTAGACTTTGTAGCCGTAGGTACAGCAGGGTCGGCTGGGGCGTATGTAACCTACACCATTCAGCAAGACGGGGCAGATAACTACTTCTACTATTGCGGGAATCACTCAGGGATGGGTGGCTCAATTAGGAAGTCGGGTAATCCTACGGCTGCTGAGATACTCACCTCTATTAAAACGGTTGACGGTACTGGTTCTGGCTTAGACGCAGATACGCTGGACGGCGTTGAGGCGGCTGCACTACTGCCACTATCTGGCGGCACGATGACGGGTGATTTGGCAGTAAACAAGTCAGCACCAAAAATAACTTTTTCGGATACTAATCTGTCCCATTCTGCTGATTTTGGATTAAGTGGCGGGACGGTTGATCTTAAAATTGACACCGCCGCCAGTGCGTCTCATGGCAAGATACGTTTTAGGCAGGAAAACAACAGTAGCTTACGGGTTGCAGGGCAGTTTGATTTTGATGGTTCAACGGACCTTTACCATGCAGGTGATTTAAAATTTACTACCTCATCTAGCGGAGTAGGCGTTACGGGAGACATAGCAGTTACAGGGACAGTAGATGGTCGTGACGTTGCGGCTGACGGAACAAAGCTAGACACAAACATTCCGTCAAGTTTAGGTGCAGCGGGACAGGTTCTAACCGTTAATCCTGCGGGTACAGCGGCGTGGGCTACGGTTAGTTCAGACCCCGCAGCGGTTGTGTTTCCTTCAGATTGGGCAAGCCCGACCAACACTTACACTTCATCAGGTACATGGAGCAAAGGGTCATTAAGTGATGATGATTACGTGTGGTTCTTTCTTTTAGGTGGCGGTGGTGGTGGCGCAGAAGTTTATGCAGCGGCGGGAGGAAGTGTCAGACTAATCTATGGCAAAGCTGAACTTTTTAATGGTGCTGCTTATGCTGTAGGCGCGGATACGGCTGGTACTAACCAAAATGTTGGCTCTATCGCTGGAAACCCTACAACTTTAACTTTAACTTCAGCTAACGGTAGTTCTGTTCTTTCAACACCAACAATTGATACTGATAACGTAGTTAATGTTGTAACGGCTCCGAGTGCCGCTGTTGCTGGAACTTATTTAAATGGTAGTCCCGCTGAAATATACAGCTTCCAAACCACAACATTGCCTTCTGGTTATACTAGATTTTTTACAGGGAGTTACGGATATAACCTTGTTTTTGGAGGCGCGCATGGGCAAGCACCACAGCTTGCCGGTAATACCACGGCGACAAGTTTGCTTTCGGGCAACGGTGGAACAACAGCTAGCAGACATGGAGTTAGTCCCGGCGGTGGAGGTGCGGCTGGACAAAATGCAGGTGGCACAGGCGGCACAGGCGCAGCCGGAAATGTAAGGGTATATCATGTCTAAGGTTTGGTACAATAGAACAACAGGCGATGGCGCAGTCTTTGACGATAATGCAAACATATTGGATTGGCCTGATTTTCAAGCTGACCCAGTGGCTGCAAGCGCAACGCAAATACGGGCGCAGCGTGACGAACTCTTAGCGGCGTCTGACAGCATGGCACTAGCTGACCGCATCACGGACGAATGGCGCACGTACAGACAATCACTGCGGGACTTGCCAGCGGCAGAGGGTTTTCCTGACGTAGCCTTTCCTACGCCACCTAATTAACACTTGCAATAGACTTTAGTAGATGCTATAATAGATACAATGTATACACCATGCCTCTTACGTCCAGAAGAGGTTCTAGAACATTGGTCTACAA
>Ga0209632_10003398_pt1 | contig 14657 bp, 6 predicted proteins | sample COG_10_FD_184754 | JGI IMG/M metagenome (GOLD analysis project Ga0209632, IMG submission 184754) | Pelagic Microbial community sample from North Sea - COGITO 998_met_10 (SPAdes) (version 2) | ecosystem: Environmental > Aquatic > Marine > Neritic zone/Coastal water | place: Helgoland, sampling... | reverse complement strand
GGTCTTAGTTTTGGTGTCGGGGCAAATATTCGCTTAGGCAAAATGCAATTATCCGTTGATTATGCTTTTGTTGATTATGATGTTCTAAATCATACAAACCAAGTTGCTGTTGGATTGAAATTTTAATAATAATCTGAGGCCTTGCTTATCATAGATTAATAAACTTATCTTTGAAACCATATTTTTTGCTTTATTTTTTTTTAATTATATTAATAAAACCTGGAGAGAACTATGAAGAAAATTGCTATTATTTCTTTGATAATATCGCTTTTTGTACCGCTTTTTGGTGCTGCGAAACAAAAAATAATTAGGAAATTAGACAGAAACCCTAAGGAGATGCCTCGTGCTATCGAGCCTTCCTATGCTAATATTTTTGGCCCAAATCATCAGTTTGGCCCGATTACTTCCTACTCAAATCGAGACTCCGAGTGGACATCCACTTTAATTGACTCTTCATTAAATGGGTATGGTGGTTTTATTTCTAACACTAATCCAATAGCATATTCGATAGATGAAGGATATGTTATTGCTTATAGGCAGTTTCAAGGTTTAAACGCAACGGCTGGTTATATTGGATCCTCTCAATCTGAGGACGGTGAAGAATGGTTCACAGAGCAGAAACTTAATGCGAGGTATCCTACTGGAGAAGAAGACCCGAGTCTTCCAACAGCTACAGGAACACCTCAGGGTAGATATCCGAGTGCGGGATTCGCAGCCGGTGGGAGTCCTACCGCCATTTGGAACGAATATACTAATGCGGATCATGGTGGAGGACAATATGGTGGTTACCCTCTTTATACCTATGATTCTCAAGGAATTGGAGAATTCTCAACTTGGGTAAATCCATTTCACATGAATAATGGTTGTGCTACAACACCTTGTGAGCCAGCGGATTTATGGAATGGAACCTCTTATGTAAACAATGGTGGTGGAACTCCAAGACTAACCTCTATTTACGAAGGATGGAGTGATACTCCGAGAAAAAATTATTGGATATCGAGTAACTTTCATGCTAACGGATATTTTTTACTAAACGACCCATATGTTATCGCGGATGATGGACAATTAGATGACGAAGACAATCTTCTGTTTTTAGATGGTTATACTGCTGGTCCAGATTATCATATTAATGATGATGGTGTCGGATACATGGTTCAAACTGCTTATGCTTCTGAATATGAAACAAGCGCTCCTGTAAACCATACTATGTTCTTCAAAAAGACTGAAGATTATGGCGAGACCTGGACATCTGATGGAGGATATAAAAATTCTGGATATGGCTATATTTCAGATCCGGTTATGAATAGAATTACAGACTCCTTATATACTATGTGGTCTACAAATACAGAAGAATACCCTGACATGCTTTGGTATCCAGGCGCCGATTGCCAAGAAGAGGATGAATATGGAGATTTACTGTTTGATGAAAATGGAGATCCTGTAATGTATGAGTGTGGCGACTCTGTGTATTATAGTAATGTCGCAGGCCCATTAATTCTTACTCCTGGATTATTTTTATTCTATGATTATGATGTAAAGACAGATAATGATGGTGGAATTCATTTTGTTGGTGTCGGTGTGCCCCAGGTTTGTTTGGATACTTTAGGTGGTTGCGATGACAACAATAATACTGGTATGCCAGACTCATTAAATAATTGGCCTTATACAAGTGCTGGGCATTACCTCTTTTATAATCCAGATCCTTTAGATCAGCCAAATAACTGGACCTTGACATATTTAAATGATTATTATGATACATATAATGCTGATTGGGATGTCTCCGATATCCCCTATGCAAATGCGGCTGATTACGGCCCTTGGTACTACATGTATCCTCAAATAACATTTAGTGGTGAGGAAGATAGTCAGGTGATGTGGTATGCTGCTTTTGAAGGCCCAGAAGGATCTTTTAGCTATAATGCAGACTCTACGGAATATCTGCCCTCGGATATTGATATATTTTTAAGCAAGTCAAATGATTTAGGAAGAACCTGGACTGACTTAGAAAATGTTACGAATACCCCAGGTGGTATTTTCCCAAACAAGCAGCTAGAAACAAGCGTTCATCTAGCAAATATTGGGACGGATGAAAGTATTGGTGTCTTTTACCAGATGCCTGATCTATACACAGAAACTTATCCTCCTGCTGCTGGTTATGAAGACTATATGAATAGAGTCTATGTTGGTATATACTCTAATGATACTGAAGGTGAAAACGTAGCTTTAGACAATAATAATCTTACGCCTAAAGGTTTCTCTCTAAAGCAAAATTACCCGAATCCATTCAACCCTGTTACTCAGATTTCATACGAGTTAGCAGTTGAAGCAAATGTCACCATGGATCTTTTTGATCTTCGAGGCAAAAAAATAAAAACACTTGTGAATACGATTCAAGGCGTCGGAAATCATAGCTATATTTTTGATGCTTCTGAATTTGCAAGTGGTGTTTATTTATACAGTATGACTTCAAATGGAATCACCCAAACTCGTAAGCTAGTTCTGATGAAATAAATGCTAGTCTAGCGAGGCATAATTCAATTTAAAGTGGAACTCTGTGAGCGCAGTGTTCCACTTTATCGTTATACTATTATTAACCAAAAAGGAAAAACATGAAATATTTAATTTTTATATCAATATCTTGCAGTCTTTTATTTTCAAAAGATATTTTGTACAAAATTAATTCAAAAAATAATCAACAAGCCAATATTATAAGCACTATCGGTGCACAACAACCCCAGTCTAATAATAATCAAAATGAAAGGACAGTTAGAAACGATACTACAACTGTCTGGCTTCAAGACTTTGAAGGAGATTTATCTGATTGGACTATTGGGACGGGATGGGAATTAACAGATGCAGAAAGCTATAGTCCTACAAATAGTTTCAACTTTGATGACGATAACTTAGAGCAAGTCTCCAGCTTGACTTCTCCGGTGATATCTGTACCGGGTTTAGTATCTGATAGTGAAATTTTAAAATTTAATTTTGCTTTGTGGGCTGACCTTCCAGATTCTGATGGTGATGATGATACTTTTCTTGATGATTACTATTGGGTTGATATTGCAAACCTAAGCGATCTTCCCTCTTATTTCCAGACAACCACTTCCGACGCTTATGATGGCCAAAGTTGGTGGTGTGCTGACCCCGGTGTTGGTGGATATTTGGATGCTTGGGTTCAAGTTTTAAATTCACCTCCTATTACTGTGCCTAGTGGTGGTACAATGTCTGCCATGATGAAATGGGGTATTGAAGATTTTGCTGGTGCAACTGTAGATGGTACATGTATTAATGGGTGGGATGCTGCCAACGTCCGTATCTCCAATGATGGTGGTGCAACTTGGAATCTTCTGAATGGAGATGATCCTTACGATTTTAGTTCTGGATATGGTTGGGTTTATAATGATGTTGAATATGATTGTGGCGGATCTTTAGAGCAAGTCTCTGCTGGGTGGGGTGGTCAATCTGATTGGCATGAAGTTAACTTTGATTTAGGTTCTTATGTTGGGCAAGAAGTCATTATCCAATTTGCATTTGGTTCTGACCCTGGTTACGCAACTCCCGATGATCCTACGCTTACGGGTCTAAAGATTGATAACATATCAGTAAAAGATGGCAGCGGTAATATAACCTATTCTGATAATGCTGATGACCAATCCACAATGGTTGCTATGAATGGATTAGAGTTCTCTTGGACACAATATTTTTATGATTATGGTGACCCAACTAGGCCAGGTTCATTAGGTTGGGAAGAATACCCCGTTGGTGCCGCTTTTAATGGTAATTCGCAATTGGATATATCTGAATATGCGGGTGCTGATATTTTAATTAGATTTACGGCCAGAACCGATGATAATGATGATGGTGGAAATGGTGGTGGTTTATTTATTGATGACTTACATATTTGGAGCGTTACTATAAATGATGTCCCAATGGTTAATAACTTAGAAGCTGTTGGGTTTGATAGTCAAGTTAATGTCTCTTGGGATATGCCCGCAGGAGAGAGCTATGACAATGATGATATCACTTATGTAGATGGTACTTTTGAAGATGCAATTATGATGACTTCTGGTACATCAATAATGGGGAATTATTTTGATATGCCTTATGGAGTTGAAACTGTAACAGCTAACTCTTGCGCCGTTTGGGGTGCTGAAGGCTTTAGTGGCTTAACTACTTTATATGGTTTTGCTGTCTCTAATGGCTCTCCAGAAAATAGTGCTACCCATTCAACTACAATAACCTTAACAGAAGAGCAATGGAATGTTTTAGATCTAGGGTGGGAGTTCGCAGGTGATTTTATTCTTGCTCTTGAAGTAAGTACAACTGTTGGGGTTGCAATTGATTCTGAAAATTCACCCGGTCAAAATTCTTGGGCTAACCTAGGAGGCTGGGAGCCATGGACTGATGTTGCTGTTGCTAACGGTTTAACTGATGGTGAATTCGGAATAAATGCAAATGTCACAACGGTAGGTGGAATTATACCTACTTTTAATGTTTATAGATCTGTAAATAATGATGAACCTGTGATGATGTTTAATGGCTCAGACTTAGAAGAAAATTCTTATACTGATAACACTGCCCAGAATGGTACAGAATACTGTTACAGCGTATCTTCTATTTACGGTGAAGATGAGAGTAATCTCTCTGATCCAGTCTGTGCTATGCCGGAAGCTCAAACTATTTATGAAATGGTATATGATGATGGTACAAGCGAGACGAGTATTAATGCTGGTAACTCAAACTTTTTATCTGTGAAATTCACGCCTAATGGCTATCCTGTTGATTTATACAGAGTTAGCTTTTATTGTGTGGGGGCTGGGAATGGTGTTGGCTTTGTTAATGTTTGGGATGACGATGGTGATAATGGTGGTCCTGGAACCTTGCTAGTAGAGAACCTTCCCACAACTTTTTCTGGAGGTAATTGGACGCCTATTTCTATGTCTGACTATGATGTAAATATTAGCGAAGGAAGTTTTTACGTCGGTTGGATGGAAACACCGCAAACACCACCTGTTGGAGTTGATTCGGATAATTCATCAGAAAATAGTTTTATTGATATTGGTGCCGGAATCGGATTTGAAGCATTTGGCAATTATTTTGAAGGTGCTATCATGATTCGTGCTGAAGTTGATTCTGCTAATACTATGGCATCAAATGATAATGAAATTGCAACGGTTCCTTTTTCTTTTGATTTAAAGCAAAATTATCCGAATCCTTTTAATCCTATAACTAGGATTGATTTTTCTTTAGCAGTGAATGGTCATGCCCTTATAACATTGTATGACATTACGGGTAGAAAAATAAGAGATCTTGTAAACAAACCTTTCGCAGCTGGGTCTTACTCCTTTGATTTGAATGCATCTGATTTGCCTTCAGGTATGTATTTTTACAAAATGAATACAACGGACAGCCAAGGTAGCTCTGCTTTTAATTCAACAAGGAAACTCGTTTTAATGAAATAAATATTAAAGGAGACATAGCTAGAGCATTGCATTCAATGCTCTAGCTATGTCTCCCCATTCTTTTCAAAAAAAAAGAAAATTTAAAGTCTATTTGGAAAAATACATTTATGAAAAAAAACATTATTATACTGAATCTCTTTCTTTATAATATTATTTTCGGTGATATTTATAATGATAGGTTTTTAATTTATATTGAAAATAACGTAAAAAATTTAGAAGTCTCTAAAACTGAAGATTTTACGAATAATGATGTCTTAAATCAATTCTTAGCAAATATTAAAACAGAAAAAATTTCTAAATGGCTTCCAAATGCTAAGGTAAATGATAGAGATGAGGATGTTTATTTAAATCGTTTCTATGTTGTCAAATTATTCAATACTTCTGAAGATATTTATTCATTGACTGAGTCTTCTTTGAGCCTTGAATGTATTTCGAAAGCCGAAGTAATAAATATTATGAAGACTGATTATATCCCTAATGATCCTTATTGGAACAATCAGTGGTATTTGCCAAATATTGAGGCCGACTTAGCGTATGATCTTTGGAATATTTCTAACGGCGAAATACCTGGATATTCACCAGAAAATGCAGTCGTTGTAGCTGTTGTTGATGTTGGTCTCGATTGGGATCACCCAGATTTAATAGGGAATGTCTGGCAGAATCTTGGTGAAGATATCGATGGTGATGGGGTCGTATTAGAGTATAATAATGGATCCTGGGAATTTGACCCTGATGATGAAAATGGTGTCGATGATGATGGCGATGGTTATAGTGATAACTTTTTAGGTTGGGATGTTGCAAATAATGATAATGATCCCGTACCTCCATCCAATAGCTTTGATCATGGTACGATGGTCGCGGGTTGTGTGTCTGCTTCAACGGATAATAATATTGGCATTGCATCTGTCGGTTGGGGTATAAAAATCATGGGTATTAATAGTTCTACTGAAAATCAGGTAGTTACTGATGCTAGTCAGGGTGTCTTAGCAGCAGCTCAAATGGGAGCAGACGTCATCAATTTAAGCCTTGGGTCTATGGGGAGTTGCGGTTCATGGCAAAATCTCATTAACACAGTATCTAACACATACGGTTGTATTGTTGTCTCATCTGCTGGTAATGGCGGTGAAAACGGTTACACAAATTTTGATTTACATTCACCTTCATCTTGCAATAATGTGATTTCTGTTACGGCAACAGATCCAGTCGATCAATTCGATTGCTGGGCTACCGCAGGAGAAACTGTAGATATAAGTGCCCCTGGATGGCAGATCAGAACAACGGATGTAGGCGGTGGCTATACTTATACTCAAGGGACTTCTTTTTCTTCACCAATTGTTGCTGGAGCAGTAGCCCTTTTGAAATCTAGGTATCCAAATTCTTCCAATGATTTTATAGAAGAAATTTTGATAAATAACACAGATCAGTTTTCGGATATGACCGGGTCTTGCCAGGGTACAAGTTTAGTAGGTATGTTAGGCTCGGGGCGATTAAATATTTATAGATCTATCATGGCCGGTGATGAGTCTCAGATTCCTCAATTGTTTATTGATGACGTCAATTATTTAAATGATACAGACGGTGACGGTATTTTTAACCCGGGAGAACAAGTAAAGATTAAATTAGTAATCGGGAATGAGGTGGGTTCTATTCCTGCTGAGAATGTAATTATAACAATTTCAACAGAAGATGAAAGAGTTGCTATTCTCGATAATACGATAACATTTCCAAACACGATTGAATCGGGAACTTCAGCTTTTACTCTGATTGACCATTTCTTATTCTTTGCCTTTGAAGATGCTCTTTTAGGTGATGTTCCATGTGTGATCAACATTCAATCTGGAATAAGCGAACCTTATTCTAATACCGAACTTAATATTGATATCTCCTTATCATTAAATCAGGCTGGGTACCCAGTTGGGTCAATGCAAATTAAATCGTCACCGATTATAACGAACTTAAATGGATTTGGAGATAGCGAAATTTATTTTGGAGATGAGAACGGAGACTTCAATGCTTTCAGCTCATTGGGGTACAGCCAATTTGGATATCCATTTGAAAGCGGTGGTAATATACGGTCTAGTCCAGCGGTTGCAGACCTTGATGGAGATGGAACAAAAGAGCTTGTATTTGGTTCTTTTGATGGGAAGCTTTATGTGTTAACTCCCTTTGGATCTGTTTTATTAGAATACTCTCAAGCTGGAGATATTGTTGGATCGCCAGCGTTAATAGACTTAGATGTTGATGGCGATAAAGAAATTGTTTTTACTACTCAAAATGGAAATTCAGGAATCGTTTATGCTATTCATCATGATGGTCAAAATGTAGAAGGATTCCCTCTAGATATTAGTGAGAAAATGATCGCTGGTCCCGCTGCTGGAGATCTAGAAAACGATGGAATTCCAGACATAGTAGTTTGTACATGGGATGACAATATATACGCAATAGACAATCAAGGAAATATCAAAGATGGTTTCCCTTTTACTTCAACCAACAGATTTAATGTCTCCCCTACATTGGTAGATCTTGATTTTGATGGGGATTTAGAGATTGTGGCGGGTAATGATAATGGTTTAATTCATGTTTTACATCACAATGGAGAGGAGATGGTAACTTTTGATGCCGGTGATGATATTAGGGGAGGTATTGCAGTTGCTGATTTAAATAATGATGGTAGTCTAGATCTCTTATTTAGCGGCTATCATGATATGTTATATGTTTGGAGTCCTTTAGAAAACATTCAGTTAGATGGATGGCCTATCGATCTAGGTTCAAACTCGCTTAGTGAACCATTAGTAGCTGATCTAGATAATGATGGTGATTTAGAAGTTATTGCAGCTATTAAAGAAGGATCGATATTTATCTTTCATCATGACGGAACAAGCTTTAACAGCTTTCCTGTTAATTTGGATGGTAATATTGATGCCTCTCCAGCTATTGGTGATATTGATGATGATGGTGATTTTGAAATTGCTATTGGTACGAGTTCTGGTCTTTATATTCTTGATATTAAATCTCAAAAAGGAGATCAACTTTCATGGTTGTTACATCGAGGTAATATTGAGAGGACTGGTTCATTGGGTTTTACAATGGTATCAAATGATGAAAATGTCGTAACCGTTCCTTCAGTTTTTGGGCTAAAACAAAACTACCCAAACCCTTTTAACCCTGTAACCAAAATTGATTTTTCTTTAGCCATTAGTGGTCATGCTAATTTGGTATTATATGATATTACTGGAAAAAAAATAAAAAGTCTTTTAAGTAAAACACTATCTGCTGGATCATATTCATATAGTTTTAATGGTTCAGGTCTATCCTCAGGCATGTATCTATATCAAATAGATATTTTTGATAGCCAAGGGCGCCTAGCTTTTAAGCAGGCTAAAAAATTAGTGCTAATGAAGTAGTTTTTAATAAAAGTACATTAGGATTTTCTAACTGTACAAAAAAAATAACATAAAAATGAAAAAAAATATTATTGTATTTTATGCTTTATCACTGAGCTTAGTCTTTTGTGATGTTTATGAAGATAGATTCTTAATCTATATTAAAAACTCTGTGCATGATTTTAAAATTGACTCTAAAACTGGTTTAACTAATCAGCAAAAAATCAATCGTTTATTAAAAGATGTCGAATCAGATAGTATTTTTCAGTGGCTACCTAATGCTAGACCATCGGATAGAGATGGTGATGTCTATTTAAATCGTTATTATGTTATTCGATTATTTAAACCATCCGCTGACATTTCTTTAGTTGTTGAAGCTGCTTCTAAAATTGATATCATCAATTCATCTGAACCGATAACAATTATGAAGACAACCTATACGCCAAATGATCCTAGATGGAATAATCAATATGGTTTAGAGCTTATTCAAGCTGATCTTGCTTATGACTTGTGGAATATTTCAGCAGGAAATTTTCCAGGCAGTACTGCTGGTGATGATATAGTAGTTGCAATAGTTGATGTTGGTTTTGAATGGACTCACTCAGACCTTATTGATAACATATGGCAAAATATTGGAGAAGATTCCGATGGCGACGGAGTTGTCATTATTCAGCAAGGAGATACTTGGATTTTTGATCCAGGCGATCAAAACGGAATTGATGATGATGGTGATGGTTATATAGATAATTTTATTGGTTGGGATGTCACAAATAATGATAATAATCCAATTCCTCCAACTAACAGTTTTGATCATGGTACTCTTGTTGCCGGTTGTGTGTCTGCTTCAACAGATAATAATATAGGTGTTGCTTCAGTTGGCTGGTCCGTAAAGTTAATGGGGATACATAGTTCAGATGATCCGGAGACGGTCTCGGATGGGTACTCTGGTATACTAGCTGCTGCACAAATGGGTGCGGATGTAATCAATCTCAGTTGGGGTGGATACGGAGGTGGAAACCAAAACCTAATGAATACAGTCTATAATAATTATGGCTGTATTATTGTGGCAAGTGCTGGTAATGGTGATGAAGATGGGAATACAAATTTTGATTTACACACACCTTCAGGGCTTGACAATGTTATTTCTGTTTCTGCTGTTGGTCCCAATGATAACTTTTCTTGTTGGGCAACTGGGGGTTCCACAGTCGATTTATGTGCTCCTGGTGAAAGTATAATGACAACGGATGTGGGTAATGATTATCGTTCAGCAACTGGTACTTCCTTTGCATCTCCAATAACAGCTGGAGCAGTTGCTCTTTTATTATCCTATTTCCCAAATGAAGACCAAGGCTGGATTATTGACAAGTTAGTTTCAAATACTGATTTATTTTTAGATATGGAAAATTCTTGTGATGCTGGAAGTTTAGTTGGTATGCTTGGTTCAGGGAGGTTAAATATTTATAAAGCCCTGAGTTCTGATGTGAATGCTAGTTTAAGTATAATTGGGGTTAATTATTTAGATGATACTGATGGTGATGGTCAATTTAATCCAGGTGAACAAACAAAAATTAAATTAATTATTGAAAACGAAGAAGGGTGGGCCGATGCCGAAAATGTAATTGCTACAATTTCAACAACAGATGAAAGACTCAGCATAATCGATAGCACTATTAGTTTTTCAAATACTATAGTTTCTGGTGCATCATCATTCACTCTAGTTGACCATTTTTTAGTTTCTGCTAATGCTGAGTCAAGCTTACAAGATGTTCCATGTATTGTTAATCTTCAATCTGGGATAAGTGAGCCATATCTTAATATTCAAGTTAATATTAATCTTTCATTATCATTAAATCAAGCTGGATATCCAACGGAAAATATAACGATAAAGTCTTCACCAATAATTACCGATTTAAATGGTGACTTATTTTCAGAAATATATTTTGGGGCAGATGATGGTAACTTTTATGGGTTTGGTGCCGATGGTAACCCTTTAAATGGTTTCCCTTTTAATGTTGGGGCGGATGTTCGTTCTAGCCCCGCTGTAGGAGATGTTGATGGTGACGGAGATAATGAGATAGTTTTCGGTTCTAGTAATGGTCGTTTGTCTATTCTAAATAATGATGGTAGCGAGAATAGTATTTACCAAATATCTGGTTTGATAAGTGGTTCACCTGCTCTGTATGACTTAGATGATGATGGCGATCTTGAAATTGTATTTACCTCAGACTATAGCTCAAGTGGTAAAGTCTACGTAATTCATCATAATGGAGAAGATTTTGAAAACTTTCCTGTCGATATTGGAGAAAAAATGTTAGTCGGGGCAGCTGTCAATGATTTAGATGCCGATGGACTAGCAGATATTGTTGTTTGTACATGGGGTGAAAAAATTCATGTAATAAATGTTGATGGATCTATTAAGCAGGGCTTCCCCTTTATCTCAAATAAACGATTTAATACACCGGCAACCTTGGTTGATCTGGACTTAGATGGAAAAATGGAAATTGTAGCGGGTAATGATAATGGTCTTTTACATGTTCTTAAATATGATGGTACGGAGATGTTTTTATTTGATACCGGAGATGATATCCGAGGTGGAATCTCTGTTTCAGACCTTAATGACGATGGGTCGTTAGAATTACTTTTTAGTGGCTACGATGATCTATTACACGCTTGGAACCCTATTGATGGAGTTGAATTAGCAGGCTGGCCTGTTGACTTAGGGGATAATTCGCTAACTGAGCCCATTACAGTAGATTTAGATAATGATGGAGACCTAGAGGTTATTGCTGCAAATAAGAATGGAATATTGTATGTTTTTCATCACGATGGCACTCCATTTAGCGCATTCCCAATGTCCTTAGCTGGAGGAGTAGAGTCAACTCCAGTTGTCTCTGACTTAGATAGGGATGGGGATTATGAAATTGCAGTTGGAACAACGATGGGTTTGGTTGTGATTGATGTTAAAAAGGATATGGGGGATAGGATATCTTGGAAATTACACCGCGGTAATATGGAGCGAACAGGTTCAATGGGGATTGTACTTTTGTCAAATGATAATTATGAGCCCCCAACTCCAAAAGAGTTTTATGTTAGTCCTGGCTATCCAAATCCATTTAATCCATCTACTTCAATTAATATCTATTTAATAGAGAGTAATAATATAAAAGTGAGTATCTACGATGCTTTAGGACGTTTAGTTAATACAATAAAAAATAAAAATGCTATGCCTGGGAATCATACTTTTAACTGGACAGGCTCTGACAATAACGGAAGTGATCTACCTACGGGTGTTTACTTTATTCAAGTTTTATCAGGTGCGAATGTTCATACACAAAAAGTATTATTGATAAAGTAATTTGAGTGATTGCAAGCTTGGTCATATTTTTAGTAATTTATCTTTAGAAAAATTTATGGAGTTTTTTATGAAAAAAATGTTTGGAATATTATTAACAAGTTTATTATTTATCTCAAGTGCTTCAGCTGAACTTGATTGTGCTGCTGATTCTTCTGTGCATCTTGATAACCGTACGATGCTACCTGATGGTAGCCCAAATCCTACTTATGGCCAAGATATTTCAACTGGTCTTTGTGGATGTTTAGGCTTTGTGAATGGTGTTTCCATTGATGGTAATCAAGTTACTTTTACCATAAGAATACTTGATAACGAGCCCATCCGTGGAGTAGAGCTAGATATTTATCATGATAGTCCTGATTTGATTTATTCTTCGCTTAGTAAAGGAAGTAAACTTGAAAATGTTGTTGATGAAGAAGGTAACCCTAGGACAATGACTCTACTTGGAAACTACCTAGAAGATCATTTAAAAATACTTGCTTATAGTACATCAAGAGCAAGAACTGCTGGAGATGGAACTGAAGGTGATTTATTGAATTTAACTTATGATTTGGTAGAAGGTGCAACCTTACCGAGCATAGTTAACTTTTATTTCGGACTTGCAAATTTACCTGGAACTTCTATGGATCCTGAACTTTTAAATGTTGTTTGTGGTTATCCTGATATGGATAGCCCAGTAGCTATCTCTACCTCTGCCCTTGTTTCGGTTGATGAAGGAATTTCAATTCCTAGCTCTTTTGCTTTAGATCAAAACTATCCAAATCCATTTAACCCTTCAACTCAAATTTCTTTTGATGTTCCAATGCAGGCTGATATTGTAATGCTTTCTATTTATAATATACTTGGCCAAAATGTTAATACATTAGTTAATAGGGCGTTAGATGCTGGTCGGTATACATTTGAGTGGGATGCGACAGATGATCTTGGTAGTCCCGTAGCTTCAGGGGTTTATTTTTATGAATTACGTAGTACATCATTTGTATCAAGAAAGAAGATGTTGCTGATACGTTAATACTATTTACTAATCATTACTTTTAATTAAATTCCCTTATCTTCGGATAGGGGTTTTTTTTTATGCGAAAAATATTTAAGCAAATCTCGATAGTTCTTTTCTTCTCACTTGGTATCTGTCAACAAGAATCATATAGGTCCGTTGATGATATAAAAGAAGAATGGTCTGGGTATACCTCCTATCAGAAAGAAGAAATGATTTCATTTTCTGAGTTTTTATATAAAGAAAAACACTACGAGAGGTGTCTATTAAGTCTGTTTGAACTATTATATAAATTCCCAAATGATCCAGTATTGCCAAATATTGAATATCATATAGCTCGGTGCTACGAAGAAATGAGTAATTATGCCCTTGCTCGCCGTTATTACTTAAAGGTTATATCTACTGAGCCAAGTTCTTCTTTTGTTAGTAGGGCCGCTAATTATCGCAGTATATACCTTAGTCTATTAGATGGTAATGAATCTGATGTTCTCAGTCTTACAATTGGTAGTGAGGATCCTTATCTTATTTCGTTCAGAGGTTACGCTCATTTACAAAATCAAGAATGGGAAGAAGCAAGACTCACATTTATTGCTGCTCAATCAGCATTTAATCACCCTCATTACGACGGTTTGATAATACCGCTTTATAAAGTGATTGAAGATGTTGGGTCTCTACCAATTTTCAACAAATATATTGTCTTTTTTTCCGGGGCCGTAATACCTGGTGGTGGGCACTTTTTATTAAAAGATAAAAGTGCAGGTCAGGGTATTCTTGCTAGCGTAGCAATGATGTTGTTAACGCGATCTTGGGGAAAGGGAGAAAGTTTGGCTGGGAATAAGAGGTTTATATCAAGTGAAGGGAATTCACTCCCCATATACAAAAATTATAAAGGTGAGGGTGTAAATAAAGCCCTGGAGAATAGGGTAAAAATACCAGAATCATTGAATTTAGCTTCAAGCTCTTTTAAGTATATTGTTCCGCCAATTCTAATTGGAGGAAGTCTTTTTATCGCTAGCTCTATTCAGTCATTTTTTGATACGAAGAAGAAGAATCAAGATCTGGTAGATTTTTATCTAGTAGAGGAGCTTACAAAAATCCCCCCCGCAAGATTTTTAGACTTTGCTGAACCTTCCTTAAAACTAGTCCTAGACTAGTTTTTTACTTTTTTTTTATCTATTTTTAGAATATCTATTGCGTGAGCCTAAATAGCTGATTAAGTTTGCCGGCTCTTCGGAGCATGGTTATTGAAAATTTGGTATACGACGAGTCTAAACGTCGATTCCGGCCAAGAATACAAATATCTTTATTACATACAATGGAGAGTTTGATCCTGGCTCAGGACGAACGCTGGCGGCGTGCTTTATACATGCAAGTCAAGGAGAAAGTTTTCTTCGGAAAATTATTAAACTGGCGAACGGGTGAGTAACGCGTAGGCAACCTGCCCTAATGATTGGGATAACATCGGG
>Ga0209632_10003392_pt1 | contig 14678 bp, 17 predicted proteins | sample COG_10_FD_184754 | JGI IMG/M metagenome (GOLD analysis project Ga0209632, IMG submission 184754) | Pelagic Microbial community sample from North Sea - COGITO 998_met_10 (SPAdes) (version 2) | ecosystem: Environmental > Aquatic > Marine > Neritic zone/Coastal water | place: Helgoland, sampling... | reverse complement strand
AGGCGCAAAGATATTATTAATCAGATTCACAATCTTGGTTTGGAGATAGCATGATGACCCTGCCTGATCTATCAGATAAGTATCCCGATCAAATCCAAATTGGAAAACTCACTCTAAAACCTTACGGAAGAAAAGAATCAATGGCTGGAGAGATTTATACCGTTTCCTGCTCAGATGATAACTCTATTGTGAAGTCAGTATTATCAAGAGATGGACAAAATAAGATATTGGTTATTGATGCTTCTGGAGTATCCCATGCCTCTATGGTTGGAGATCAAATAGCAGAGTCTGCATTAAACAATAATTGGGCTGGTATTTTTGTGAATGGGTATGTGAGAGACGTAGAAATCTTGGGAACTCTTGATTTGGCTATTTTTGCACGAGGAAGTGTGGTCCAAAAAACAGATAAACAAGATCATGGTTTTGAGGACATTATGATTTCATTTGGAAGTACCATTATGCATTCTGGCAATTGGTTATATGTGGATGAGAATGGTTGGATAGTTGCAGATACAAAGTTAGAATTCTAATTCAGTATACAGTTCTTGTTTTTCTTTCCAGATTTTTTCAATAAAATTTTTGAATTCTCTTCGGTATTCCTCCTCTTGATCAAAATTCTTTCCCTTGAGAGTTTCAGGAATCTCATAGGCCTTTGCATAGACTTTTGCTTGACTCATTTCCCCACATAAAAAATTCCATGTTGACCTTTTATCTGTGGAATAAATTACAGTAAAGTCAATTAACTCATTCACTTGCGGCATTCCTTTTAACGCAATTGCTAGCGCACCAATCTTTGGGGTTAAGAAGTTTTTATAAGGAGAGGCTTGAGCTAGATGTTTCTCGCGAGTGAATCTAGTGCCTTCAGCAAAACTAAATGCTGTAGAAGGATTTCTCGAGAATCTTTTAGCAGCTGTTTTTGCATTTTGATAATCTAATTTTTTTAATTCTGGATTAGCTTCTATTTGTTTTTGCGAATGCCTGTTAAGAAATGGCATATCAATAGTTTTATGAACCAAGTAAATAATTGGTATCCACTGTAATTCTTTTTTCATAAAAAATTTTAAGAGTGGCATTTTTTTGTGCCCAGCAGCCAAAAGAATAAAAATATCTGCCCATGACTGATGATTGCTCATAGCTACATACCAAGTTTTGGTATTAAGATGTTCTGGAATATCAAATTGCCACTCGAGGCCATGGAGAATTTGAAGAGATGTAGTGATGATCTCGACTATTTTGCTGCCAATTCTATTTGAGATATGACCTAATGATTTTTTTAATTTTTTATTGGGAACTATCCTGGGAACATTGATTATGGATAGAACAATAACCCCAATAGACAGAATAAATACTATGCTGCAGAAGGTCACCACTCCTACAAAAGGTTTTCTAACTTTATTCATTGGATTTAATTTTAACCCAAATTTTTTCTAGTTCTTCAGGCGGGGTGTTTTCAATCCTTTGATTAGTGCTCGTCAGCGTTTCTTCTAAGGCAAGGAAACGATTTATAAATTTTCTATTTGAGCGAGCCAAGGCTTCATTGGTATCGATATCAAGATGTCTGCCAAGATTAATAACTGTAAATAATAAGTCTCCCATCTCTTCTTCTATATTATTTTTATCTTGATTTCCTATAGCAACTTTTAACTCTTCAATCTCTTCATCTATCTTAGCGATAACTTCTTGAGGATGATCCCAATCAAAACCTTTTTTGGATGCTTTTTTTTGGATTCTTTCTGCGCGAAGAGACGGAGGCATTGAGTTAGGAATATCTTCAAAGATTGAGGAAGACTTGATATTCTTTTTTTCCTCTTCTTTGATTGCTTCCCAAAGCCTGGTTTGATCTTTGGCTGAAAAAGGTTTCTCTCCGCCATTAAATACATAGGGATGACGCCTAATCAGTTTTTCATTCAATGAATCTGAGACCTCATTAAAATCAAATAACTCTAATTCGCTTGCGATTTGAGAGTGAAAAATGACCTGAAGCAAAACGTCACCTAACTCTTCTTTTAAGTTTAGATAATCCTTTTTAGCAATTGCATCGGTTGCTTCATAAGCCTCTTCAATCAAGTGCTTGGAAAGCGATTCAAAGGTTTGCTCAATATCCCATGGGCATCCATTTTCCTTGTCTCGAAGTTTTTGCATGGTATCGAGCAAAGATTGAATGGAGGACATATTAAAAACCGCTTATATCTGCATACCTAGCTTGGTGGTATTCTGAGGTGCCAAAGATTTGTTCTGCTACTCGAGCTCTCTTTAGGTAAAAACCAATATCATACTCGTCTGTTACACCTATCCCGCCATGCATTTGAATGGCTTCATTACTCACTAGATGAAGTGTTTCTCCGGCTTGAAACTTAGCAAGGCTAGAAAGTCTTTCTAGTTCATTTGAGTTTTCATCAGCAGCATGCATGGCTGCCAAGACAGCTGACTTTGTTAATTCAATTTCACAAAACATCTTGGCAGCTCTGTGTTGCAAGGCTTGAAAAGAACCAATAAGCACACCAAATTGTTTTCGTTCTTTAAGGTAGTTAACTGTTATCTCGAATGCTTCCTCGGAATTACCAAGCATTTCCGAAGCCATGGCTATTCTCCCAAGATCTAAGACTTGCTCTAAGATTTCACCAGCTAAATCCACTTCCCCTAAAAGTGCATCTGCATTAAGAGTTAAATTATTCATTGTTAAATTTGCATAGTTACGACAGTCTGCTGTTGAAATTTGAGAAACTCCTAAGCCCGTCGAGTTTTTGTCAGCGATAAAAACAGAAAGCCCATTAGATTCTCCTTTTTTTCCAGAAGTTCTCGCAACAATCAAAATGAGATCTGCACTTGCACCATCAATAATAAAAACCTTTTGACCATTTAGTATCCACTTATTATCCTCAAGCGTTGCAGTTGCCTCAATATCAAACGGACTATGATGATTACCCTCATCAAATGCTAGTGCTGTTGTTGCCTCACCAGATACAATCTTTGGAAGATAAGTTGTTTTCTGCTCGTCAGAACCTAATAATTTAATAGTCGAGACTCCTAAGACTGAAGTAGCTAGCAATGGTGATGGCGTAAGAGTTTTACCAAGCTCCTGCATGATGACGCTGATCCCGGCAATTCCAAAATCTGATCCACCAAATTCCTCGGGTACCAATATGCCAGACCAACCAAGTTGCACCATTTCCTGCCAAATAGAATCATCCCAACATTTAGCATTTCCATCATCCCTTAGCTTTCTAAAATGATTTGTCGGCGTTTTATCTCTAGCAAAGCTTTGAGCGGTATCTTTAAGAAATTGCTGCTCTTCTGATAGTATTAATTTCATCTTTATTTCCTTTAACTAGGTAGATCTAGAACTCTTCTAGAGATAACGTTTAATTGCACTTCAGATGTCCCGCCCTCAATTGAGTTAGCTTTTGTTCTGAGCCAAGCCTTTGTAATAGCTTGTTCATCATCAGAAAAACCCTGTTCACTCCATCCAAGCCCTTTATTACCCATCGAAGAAATCATTAGCTCGTAACGATCTTTATTATGCTCTGTTCCATAATATTTAAACATTGAAGATGCCGCGGAAGCTTTTCCACCTTCATCTCCAGATCTTTGAAGGGTAAGACCAAAAGCGTGCTCTTTCATTTTGTGCAGAGTGATATTATCTCTGTGACTTGGGTGAGCTATTTTACCGTTATCTTCGCCTAAATATTTCTTTGCAATACTTACAACGTCTGCTCCAGAGCCAGTGCCACCTCCTGCAAGACCAAAATTAGAGATGAAATTTCTTTCATGCTGTAACAGTTTTTTTGCAATCGTCCATCCCGAATTCTCGACGCCTACTAAGTTTTCTTTTGGTGCTTTTACATCATCAAAGAATGTTTCACAAAATGGAGATTTACCACTGATCAAAGTAATAGGTTTAGTGCTTACTCCTTCTGAAGCCATATCAATAAGTAGAAAACTAATTCCACTATGCTTGGGTTCCTGAGGGCCAGTTCTAACCAGAGCAAAAATCCAATCTGCCATATCAGCATATGAAGTCCAGACTTTTTGACCATTAACTAAATAGTGATCGCCCATATCCTCAGCTTTTGTTGAAAGACTAGCTAGGTCTGAGCCAGAACCAGGTTCTGAATATCCCTGACACCATCTAATTTCACCTTTAATTATTTTTGGGAGATGCTCGCGTTTTTGCTCTTCACTTCCAAATTCAATAATGCAGGGCGCAAGCATCCATATCCCAAAACTATTTAAAGCTGGCCTTGCTTTAATTTTATAAAGTTCTTGATGTAAAATTTTTGCTTGGTCTCTATCCAGACCTCCGCCGCCATACTCAGTTGGAAGACTGGGCGCAGTCCATCCTTTTTCTCCCATTCTTTCTAGCCATAATTTAGATTCAGGATTAACATATTGAGCATTTCTGCCGCCCCAAACTTCTTCTTCAGGCACCAATGGAGTCCTCATTGATGGAGGGCAATTTTCTTCAAGCCATTCGCTTACTTCTTGTCTAAATACTTCTAGATCGCTCATAATTTTCTCAACTTGCGGTAATTTTAAGAACAGATATTATAATCAGATAATTAATATTTAGGTAATTTTAAGAATGAAATCCTACCAAGTTCCCTCGCCAGGCAAATCATTAGAGCTGGTTGAGCATCAAACTCCAGAGCCTCAAGGCGCAGAAGTTTTAGTTAAAACCATTGCATGTGGAGTGTGTCACTCAGATGTTCATATTCATTCTGGTGCTTTTGATTTGGGTGGCGGCAATGAGCTGCCTGTTCCGGTTCCTAACCCCTTTACTTTAGGCCATGAAATTTTTGGTGAAGTTGTAGCAATGGGCTTGGATGCCACTAATGTTAATATTGGAGACAGAAGGATTGTGTATCCTTGGATAGGCTGCGGCGAATGTGATGTTTGTAATTCTGACGAAGAACATTTATGTAATTCTGGTCCAGTAATAGGAGTCATGCAGCCTGGTGGTTTTGGTGATCACGTTATCGTTCCTAATTCTAAATATTTGCATGATGCAGGCGACACACCAGATCATTTGGCTGGAAGTTATGCATGCTCAGGACTCACTGCTTACAGTGCTTTAAAGAAAGGTGCTCCTTATACTTCTAATAATAGTTTGATCATTATTGGTGTTGGCGGCGTTGGAATGATGGGTCTGCAGATAGCAAAAGCAGCATTTAAATGCAATCCTATTGTTATAGATGTGGATGAAGATAAATTGAAACTTGCTCTTGAAAATGGAGCGATTGCTGCAATCAATCCAACCGATGAAGATGCCATGATGAAAGTTTTTGAGATCACTGGAGGTAATGCCTCTGTGGCTATTGATTTTGTAGGATCAGAGTTATCCACTGGATTTGGAATCAATCTATTAAGAAAGGGTGGTAAGTATATTATTGTTGGACTCTTTGGTGGAGAGTTAAAACTACCTTTGCCTCTAATCCCAATAATGGAAAGAGGTATTCAGGGCTCATATACTGGGAGTCCGGGAGATATGCATGAATTAATGGAGCTTGTTCGTTCCGGAAAAGTTGATCCTATTCCTGTTGAAAAAAGACCTGCCTCTGAAGCCAATCAAACTTTAGAAGATCTGAAGAACGGAAAGATTCTTGGAAGAGCAGCATTAATACATGATTAAAAAAGATTATTGAGCTCAGAGCAAATATTTTTTAACTCATCGTTTACAACAATATTAGCCTTAGAATCGTAGCGAGTTTTGTCTCTATTTAAAATCACTACTTTTGCGCCCGAAGAAATTGCTAACCCTGGAATTTTTCCTGCCGGCATAACCTTCAAAGAAGAGCCTATCACTAGCATCAAGTCACATTCCTTGGAGGCATCAGAGGCTTTCATCATATCTTCCTCCTTCATTGGCTGCCCAAAAGAAATTGTTGCTACTTTTACTATTCCGCTGCATGAAGAACACACAGGAAGCTCTAGATCTTTATTTATTGAGTCATGAAAGCTCTGAATATTGTTAATTTTATAGCAGTCTAAACAAGCAGCTCTTTTAGCATTGCCATGAATCTCAATTATTTGATCATGGTGCATTCCAGACTGTTGATGCAAGCCGTCAATGTTTTGTGTAATCAAAATGTTGTCTTTATTTAATGAAATAATTTTTTTGACTAATTCATGTCCAGAATTTGGAGCAATCTTCTCTAGCAACTTGTGCAATTCAATATTTCTAGCCCAAGATAAACGCCTTTGCCTCTCATCTTTTATAAAATTTCTAAATTGAATAGGCTCATTATTTTTCCAAAAACCGTCATCACTTCTAAAGTCAGGAAGACCTGATTCTGTGCTAATCCCAGCGCCAGTTAGCACTGCAATTTTTGAGCTAGATTTAATCAGATCAGCAATCTTTTCAAACGAGTTCATAAATTTTATTCATATCCTAATCCTCAGAGTATAATTGATCCCATGTTTAAAAATATAGGCATAGTTTTAAAAAAAAATGCATCTTTGCAAGAGCTAGCTGTTGTCCAAGGTCTTGTTGAAGTTTTATCAAAGACCACTTCTAGTATTTTTGCTGAAGAGGGCACAAAACTGAGTTTAGTTACAGAGAAAAACTATCAGGAATTTCAAGATCAAATTGATATTTTGATTGTCTTTGGTGGAGATGGAACTTTACTCGGAGCAGCAAGAAATTTCATTACTTCTGATATCCCTCTGCTAGGAATTAATTTAGGTACTTTGGGATTTTTAACTGATATTAATATCGAAAACTTTGAAAGTGTTATCCACGATATTTTAAAAGGTGAGTTTGTCCTAGAAGAGCGCAGTTTGGTACAAGCAAATTTTGCTAATCAAGAAGTATTTGGTCTGAATGAGATCTTAATCCACTCAGGATCTTATGCTCAGTTGATGCGGTATAGATTGCTGATAGATGGCCAAATGATATATGAGCAGCGATCTGATGGCTTAATTATTGCGACACCAACTGGTTCAACAGCCTATGCACTGTCAGCTGGAGGCCCTATTATTCATCCAGAATTAAATTTATGGAATATTATTCCCATGATGTCCCAAAGCCTTTCATCAAGACCTCTTATCGTTTCAAATGAAAAAACATTAGAGATTCAGTTAATTCAAGGTCCGCTCGACCATGCAAAGGTTTGTGTAGACGGCCAACAAGATATTCCTATTAACTATGATGAGTCTATTTTAATTAAAAAAAAGGAGCTAGCTCTCAAAATTATTCATCCAACTGATAATGATTTTTACGAAGCATGCAGAGAGAAGCTTGGCTGGAGTCTTGATATCACTGCAAATAAAAAATAACTAACTTGAATATCAACAGTTCTTATTTTTACATCATAGCTTTGGCTATTTTTCTTACCTTATTTACAAATTTTGGTCTGAATAATTTTTTAGAGCCTTTATTGTTCATAAAAACAAACCTCAACAGCTCTTTTGAAAATACATACTTCATCAATAATGAATGGTGGCGATTGATTACCCCCACCTTTCTGCATTTCTCCATTACACATTTGGTTTTTAATTGCTTATGGATTTATATATTAGGCTCAAGAATTGAAAAGTTAGATGGATTAAGCGTCTTCTTATTTATTTTTATCTTGACCGGTATTTTGAGTAATGCAGGCCAATTCTTTTGGACGCAACAATATTTATTTGGAGGTCTCAGCGGAGCTGTTTATGGTCTTTTAGGCTATTGTTTTATTATTGAGCTTGATGGTCGCCATGGGCGATATGGTCTGCCAGATGCTTTATATCTATTTATGTTTCTTTGGCTATTAGTTGGCTTTACTGGGGTATTAAGTTTTGTTGGTTTTGGCGTGATTGCAAACATGGCACATCTTGTAGGCTTACTTTGCGGTTTCATTCAAGGTTTTTTTATTAAATTGTTTCAAAAAATTTGAAATTACTTAAATTTAAAGATGTATTAGTATATTAAATTAAATAGTATAATCTTCCTAATACTTAAGCCTAGAACCTAAACTATTTTGCCGCATGAGAAAAAATCTAACCCTAAATATTTTAGTAGCATTGAATTTTACTATCGCTAGTATTATCTTCATTTTAGGTCTTAACTCCATATTTCCAGATCAAGCTGATTATTTGGCATTAGCTGATGGTGTTTTAAATGGAAGGTTTTCAGCTTATGTCGATTTAGAGAATTATTATCCAGCTCCATTGCGAACTCCTGCATACCCATTATTTATTGCCTTTGGACTTACATTGTTTAACAACATCCTTGCAGTTCAACTTCTTCAGCTAGCTTTATATTTTTGTACTATTCTCTTATCACTTAGGATTATACAAAAATTAACTACCCTGAAAAATCCGCTATACATATTTTTAGTGTTGTCCTCAGTGTGCATTCAAGTTCCATATTATGCTGCTCTAATCTCATCAGAAATGCTAACAATATTTTTAGTAATCCTAATTTTATATTTGTTGTTTAATTGGAACGTTAAAAGTGTATTTACCAATTTCTTAACCGGTATTACCTTTGCATTATTAGCAATGACAAAGCCAGCCTTCATATTGCTACCATTTTTTCTTTGCGTGGTTGTTTTGATAATCTCTAGGCAACATTTAAAAAATTATATTTTTATTTGTATATTTTTTATGATTGGCGCTATGCCTTTTGCCATGTGGAATCAAGCAAATCATGGTGTTTTTAAGCCTACCACCATAGAAGGCATGGCAACCATAGCTCATACGGGATATTGGAACTTTAAGCTGCCCGCAGGTTATATGCTGGAATTTGATGATTATAATGCTGCGATAGTTTCAGATTTTACGAACCCTTTTATTTATTCTGATGAAGTCTATCTCAAAAATATCTCGATTTATGAATCTCAGTATAGGGATATAAAAAATCAACTAGAGCCGATCTTAACTGACTCTTTTAGGCTTGACTTAGAATACATGAGAGCAAATCCCAAGGTATTTATAAGCTATCCCAGCGAGTATGTACTTAAGAGGGAGAAATTACTTACACAGGCGATTATTCAGAGCGTTAAAGATGATCCGCTGTATTATCTGAAGACGAGGACTTACAACTTTTTTAGAGTTTTTTTTACAGGGATAAATAAATCAAATTTTTCCAATGACACTAGTTACTTTCAAAAAATTCAAATGATTTTGGCATCTGCCATCTCATTTAGCATTATTTTTTGCGGTTTTATTTATGCAACCATCTTTGTGTTTAAAAATTGGAAAAATATCCCTCATGAACTTGCAGTCATATATTTTTTTATTGTGTATACGGCTGGAGTGCACACTCCATTTAGCGTGCAAGCAAGATACACAGTGCCGATTCACTTATGTTTATTGATTTTATTATCGATAATTACTTCGCAAAGATACACAGACAATAAAAGGTAACAATCTTCAATTAAACAATAAACTGTTATGACAAATACAAATACAAATACAAAGAAAGTCGCATTAATCACTGGAATCACCGGTCAAGACGGTAGTTATTTAGCTGAGTTTCTGATTGATAAAGGCTATGAAGTTCACGGTCTTGTGCGGAGAGCCAGTACATTTAATAGAATAAGAATTGAGAAATATTTTGATCGAGATAACTATCCTGATGGAGGCTCAGAGCATAGTTTCTTCCTTCATTATGCTGATCTTAGTGACTCCTCATCTATATTTCATGCTTTGCAAAAAATTATGCCTGATGAAATATATAATTTAGGCGCCCAAAGTCATGTTGGGATCAGTTTTGATACCCCAGAGTACACTGCAGATGTTACTGGCATAGGCACATTAAGATTGTTAGAATCTGTAAGAAGTCTGGGTTTAGATTGTAAATTTTACCAAGCTGGTTCTAGTGAGATGTTTGGTCTTGTTCAAGAAAATCCTCAGAGTGAAACCACTCCATTCTACCCTCGCTCTCCTTATGGAGCTGCTAAAGTTTACAGTCACTGGATTGCAAAAAATTATCGAGAATCTTACGATATGTTCATTTCCAATGGGATACTTTTCAATCACGAATCTCCCAGACGAGGAGAAAACTTTGTTACAAGAAAAATTACCTTAGGCGCAACTGCAATTTCTTTGGGTCTCCAGAAAGAACTGATATTGGGAAATCTTGAAGCTAAGAGAGATTGGGGCTATGCCAAAGACTTTGTAGAGGGCATGTGGCTAATGCTGCAGCAAGATGAGCCTGACGACTATGTATTGGCCACAGGAGAAACTAAATCTGTTAGGGAGTTCTGTGAGATAGTTTTTGATATTCTTGACCTTGATATGGAGAAATACGTTAGAAGCGATAAAAAATTTTTTAGACCAGCAGAAGTAGAGTACTTGCGAGGTGACGCTTCAAAAGCTAGAAAAAAATTAAACTGGGAGCCAAAGACCTCTCTTAATGAATTAGCTCAACTGATGGTTGAATCAGACCTTAAGTATCATAAAACAGGAAAATTATTATGAAAACCTTGGTAGTTTTGCCCTCATATAATGAAAAAGAAAATATTAATCGTTTGATTGCAGCAATTCTTTCACTATCAGAAAGCTTTTATGTTGTAGTGGTAGATGATAATAGCCCAGACGGAACATTTGATGCTATGGAAGAATCTAAAAAGCTTATGTCTTCCGTTGACCAGAATAAACTTCATCTTATTAAAAGGTTGGCAAAAGATGGCAGGGGCGGTGCTGTTTGGGAAGGAATGAGATGGGGCTTAGCTTCAGAGCTTAACTTTGATAGCTTTGTTGAGATGGACTGTGATTTTTCTCATGATCCCAGTGAAATTAACAGCGGCCTTTTACTGATATCAGAGGGCTATGATTTGGTTCTAGGCTCTCGTTACCCTAATGGAAAAATTATTAATTGGCCTTTAAAAAGAAGAATCCTCAGCAGGGTTGCTAATATTGTATGCAGGATATTAATTAGTCGAAAGTTCCATGATTATACAAATGGTTATAGATTTTATAATAGAAAGGCTGCCGCGCACCTCTCTCAATCTAGTCTCCTATTTAAGGGTTACATCAATCTCAGTGAGACGTTAGCTAAACTTTTGAAGAATCAATTTTCTATTGGAGTTATACCAATAGTGTTTGAAAATAGGAAAAGAGGCAAGAGCAAAACAGACTATAAAGAAACGCTAGGGTCCTTTTTTGCAATTTTTCAAATTGCAGCAAGGTATTGGTTTGATAGGCGATTCTAAAGTTATTGGTATTTCTGGCTCTTCTGGTGGCATAGGATCTACAGCAGAATACTCAAAAAAAATTGTTAAAATTAACTCACGGCTTGAAGATGCACATGAATCCATAGCCCAAGAGTTTGTCGACAAAAATGTTACTCAATATATTCATTTGGCTGCAATGACAGATACCAAATGGTGCAATGATAACCCAGAGGACAGCATGCTCTTTAATGCTGAGTATGCAAAGAAGTTTTATCTTGCTGCAAAGACAGCAAAAGTTAAGAGATTTATCTTTGTGTCGACCGCTCATGTATATAAGCCTTCAGCTCCATCACCTTTCGATACTGATGCAACCTTAGATCCATTCAGTATTTATGGTAAATCTAAGCTTTTAGCTGAAACTAAGTTATTAGATATAGAAACTCTAAATACAAAACTTTCTATTGCGAGAGTTTTTAGTACTATTGGTAAAGAGGCTAGAGACTATTCTCTTTATCAAGGTTTGCAAAGCCGAGCTAAAAATAAAGATTTTTCTTCTATTGCTGGATTGGATAATATTAGAGATTTCTTGCGGACCTCTGAAGTAATGAGTGAGCTTATCAGATTAGCAAATTCAAGTGACTTTCCTAACTTATTAAATATTTGCTCTGGAAAAGGCCAAACAATTAGAAAAATTGCTGAAGAAGTTTTTGCCTCTTATGGCCTGAAAAAAAGTGTAGACCAAATAAGTTCCTTAGATGATAATTCACCACATCAAATAATAGGCGTACCAACACAATTTAAATGAAGACTATTTTGAATAAATTAGTGTCAGCAAAATTTACAATTTTTCTAATTATTGGGTTATTTGGATTAGTTCTAAACTTAATTTCTTTCATTGGATACAATGAATTTTTCTCTCCAACATTTTCATCTTTTCTCGCATTCTCTAGCGCGATAGTATTTAACTATTTTTGCCATGGAAGATTTTTGTGGCAATCTCACTCTCCTCAAAATTTTTTCTTGCAACGCTTCTTAAAATTCTATTCTGGCTACTCCTTCAGTATGGTTATTAACGTTTCAGTAGTATATTTCTTCCAAGATTACTTTGAAAATATCCTTTTCTTGCAAGTTACAGGAATAGCCCTTGGATCACTTTTAAATTTTTTTATTTCCAGGCTTTCTTTTACAGGCCAAATACGATGATTGTCAAAGTAGAGCCCAAAATTACAAAAGCTATCTTCCCGGTTGCTGGTTTAGGTACTCGCTTCTTACCGGCAACCAAAGCAATTCCAAAGGAGATGCTTCCTGTCATCGACAAACCACTTATTGAATATGCAGTTGAGGAGGCAGTCCTTGCGGGAATCACTGAGATAATATTTATTACAAGTCACACCAAACGCTCCATTCAAGATCATTTTGATAATAACTTTGAATTAGAAAAGAAGTTGCGTGAATCTGGAAATATTAATGCCATCCAAAAAATTAATAGAGATATCTTTAAAGATATTAAATTTACTTATGTCCAGCAGCATTCTCAAAAGGGCCTTGGCGATGCAATACTTCAAGCAAAACATTTAATTAAGGATGAATTTTTTGCAATTTTGCTTGCAGATGATTTGATTATCAATACTCCCTCTGCTACACAACAACTCATTGATGTGGCTATTGAGAATAGTTGCTCTGTTTTAGGCCTAAGTAAAGTTCCAACGCAACAGATAGGCAAATATGGAGTTATTTCATCTCCGAATATTGAACCCAATCAAAAAACATTTTGGCTGGATGATATTGTAGAAAAGCCTCAAAAAAACCCTCCTTCTGATTTAGCAGTTTTTGGAAGGTATATTTTATCGTATCAAATTTTTCAATATTTAGAAAATTTGGATCCAGGAGTGGGTGACGAAATTCAACTAACTGATGCAATTAAGCTTTTATTAAAGAGCGAAACCGTTGCTGGCCACCTTTATGATGGCAAAAAATTTGATTGCGGCTCTAGAGATGGCTATGTTCATGCCATTACCTATCTTGCAAAAGATATTTTAGGGCTTGAATGAAGGCGCTCTTTTTCTTTTTTAGATTGTTGCCACCAGAGATAGCCCATTCACTTGCCCTACAAGGTCTTAAAGTATTTTATAGGCTAAATTTAATAAATTTATTCTTTGCCAATGTACAACATGATCAACCATACATATTTAAAAATATTACTTTTAAAAATAGGCTTGGAGTAGCCGCTGGTTTGGATAAAAATGGTGATTTTATCGATGCATTGGGAGCTCTAGGCTTTGGATTTGTTGAAGTAGGAACTGTGACGCCTATGCCGCAACCTGGCAATCCAAAGCCTAGAATTTTTCGATTCAAGGCTCAGCAAGCTCTTATTAATAGGCTAGGCTTTAATAATAAAGGAGTTGATTACCTTGTGAATAAAATTAAAGATAGAAATTCTGATGTGATTTTAGGGGTCAATATTGGTGCTAATAAAGACTCAGAGGGAAGAAAGCGTATAGATGATTATGTAGATTGTTTTACAAAGGTTTCCCAATATGCCGATTATATAACTATCAATATTTCCTCACCAAATACGCTGCATTTAAGATCTCTCCATCAAAGAGAAAATTTCATACCTTTATTTGAAGCCTTAAATATTGCTAGAAAAAAAGTTAAGTACTTAAATCCCATTTTAGTAAAGCTCTCTCCAGATGAGGCAGAAGAAACTATTCTCGATATTATTCAAGCAATAAAGGACTATGCATTTGATGGTGTGATTGTTTCAAATACGACAATAGATAGGACTGAATTGAATGATATATCTGGCCATGACATTGCCGGCGGGTTGTCAGGTAGCCCTTTATTTAATAAATCTACTGATCTTTTGAAAAAAATTCATAAGCATGATCAAGATATAGTCAAAATTGGAGTTGGAGGCGTTTTTAATAGCAAAGATTATGAGGAGAAGTTAGAATCTGGCGCTTCGCTTGTGCAAATTTATACAAGTTTTATATATGAGGGCCCCCAAATAGTTTCAAAGCTGCTTCAATAAACTATTAAAATAATGGAAATATTAATAGTAGTTTTCGTAATTTTATCCTTGATAGGCTCAATTAGCTTTTTAAAGCCATCAAAAAAAATGAAAGCTCTAAGTGCTATAAGGCATATTGCAAATAAAGAAGGTTTTAAAATTGGTTCAACTCAAATTTTACGTAAAAAATTTAAAAGTTGGACACCTCAAGTCGCAATTTATCAAATAAAAAATGATTCTTTATTTAAGGATATGCACTTTGTTCGTGAAGGAGATACATTAATATTGTATGCACCGATGTCTTTGAAATACGATGAGCAATTTCCAGTCGTGCAAGAAAAAATTTTACTATTGCCAAATTCTGTACTTGAAATTATTTTTTTTCAGTCCAATATAGCAATCGTCTGGAATGAAATGCAGGGGCATGAAGAGCTCTTGCAAATCAAGACAGCTATTTTAAATATATGCAATTGACCAAAACTATAAATTACTAAATAAAAAATGCCCAAGACTCTTGTCATAGTTGAATCACCATCGAAGGCAAAAACGATATCCAAATATTTAGG
>Ga0209632_10003387_pt1 | contig 14701 bp, 8 predicted proteins | sample COG_10_FD_184754 | JGI IMG/M metagenome (GOLD analysis project Ga0209632, IMG submission 184754) | Pelagic Microbial community sample from North Sea - COGITO 998_met_10 (SPAdes) (version 2) | ecosystem: Environmental > Aquatic > Marine > Neritic zone/Coastal water | place: Helgoland, sampling... | reverse complement strand
GGTTTTACAACTGCTGAAGTCTTTGATGATTCTCTGGTTGGTTTTTGGCTGGTTTTTGGCTGGTTTTTGGCTGGTTTTTGGTTGGTTACCGGGTGGTTTTTTGATTCAAAAACCTCTTTTAACACCACTTTACAAGGAAACTTCCGCTCGTTATGACGATTCAAATGCCAATTCGTTTTGAAACACCTCAAACAATTTAAACAAGTGTAATTCATTATGTTTTATATATATTATTTATATTTTATTTTTAAATTAATTAATAAAATAAATACAATAATATGTCACAAAAAACGGAAAAAATGGGATAATTTAAAACTGATTTGATTGTATAATTTACATTAAACTCCCTAATTGTCACGAAAAATCCCAATTTATTTTTTGGGATTCGTGTTTTACGATTGTTTTTTGGGATTTCTCATACGTTCCCAAAATCCCAAAAAATGGGATTTTAAATTCTAATTATGAGAGAGAGAGACTGCAAAATTTATTTTTATTTTTTGAAAACACATTCAAAAAATCATAATCATAACTCAAAAAAAATAAAAATAAAACTTTAAAAAAATTAAAAAAATAAAAGTAAAAAACCCATTTTGTTTACTTTTGAAATCAATAAATTTACATATGATTTGCAATATATATTACATATAATATGCGATTAATAACGACATACCATTAAAACAATATATTGTATGTAAATATTAATATAAATTAAGTATAAAAAAGAATACATAAAAAATATATTTAAAATAGAGTAAAATAAAAGTATAAATTAAATTTAATTAAATTAAATTTAATTTAATTTAATTAAATTAAATATAAAAATAATGTGTGTTTCTGTTTAAAGAACTTAAATATTCTGAGGTTTAGTAACACTTTGCACATCAACTTCGCGTGTTATAATTTTAAATAAGAGATTTGTTTGTAAAGACATATTTATTAATTTACCACTAGAAACAGTAAAGGCACCTGATTCACTATTGTTTTCCAATGTTGTTCCATCTGTATTCATATTACCAGGTGGAGAAATATAAATTTCATCTATAAATGATTTATTAGCACTTCCTCCCAAATTTTCCAGTTTTAAATTTAAAATAACATGTCCTTTACTTCTAGTTATATAATCATTAACAGCAGATGTTCCGTGTGTAACACCTGATATTTTAATTCTATCACCAATTTTAAATTGTTTATTATAAAAAAATGTTGAGGTTGTTATTTTAATATATTTACCTGCTACAGTAGCTGGAAAACCTAATGTTCCAAAGATTTCAAAATCAGCAGAAGCCGTAAATGCTACTGTGCTAATAGTTAAAACATCTAATTCTTCATTTAATATATCTCCATCTGAATTATTTATACGAATATTCATAGTATTTAAACTTGCCAATGGTGCATTATAATATTGCTTTTTTTCAAAAAATGATGGTATAAATCTATAATAACCACGTTTATATTGTTTTTCAAATTTTGTTTTACCTGCATCTAATAAAGTATTAGACTGAGAACCTTCACTAGCATCTGCGATATAGTCACTAGAGATTACTTGTGATGAATGTTCTTTATCAAACATTAATTGTGAAAACGCATTATTAGAAGCATTGTTGCTAGAACGGAATACACTATTTATCTCATCTATTTGTAAAAGTAAATAAGGATAATGAAGCGCATCTAAATAAATACGATTATCAAAAGGAATTATAATAGGGTCCTGAGGAATATAAACATTTATTAATTCAATGGAAACAACATTTTTAAATAAAGTATCAATTATAGCATTTTGCGGACCATCAGAACCTCTATTATCGCCAAAACTGACTTTAAAATTATATCTTGTATCTGTAGTAGAAGCACTTGACCAATTTCTGTCTATACTATTTACACTTACAAAATGTTCTTTTTCTAAATATTGAGGTTGATTATCTGTTCTATAATCAATATTCATTTTATGCAGTGTATCCATAAACATTTGCTCAAAATTATTAGTTGTTTGATTACCTTCAATATTATTTGCAGTCATTGAACTAACCATTCTATTTGTTAAATCTTCATTTTTTGCATACATGTCTTTTGGATTAGCGTTAATGATATCAACCCTTGTATCTTTTAAAGCATCATCTCTTCCTACAGATAATGTATTAAAGTTACTAGTATTACTATTATTACTATTATTACTATTATTACTATTATTATTATTACTATTATTATTATAATTAAGATCGAAATTATCAAACATATTTGGTTCCATATTATTTGTATTTTGTTTTATTTTTTTTAAATTATTTGTATATTTTTGCATTTCTAAATCTCTATTGTTTTGTTGCTCTTTTAATAAAATCATAGCATCTTTTGATTCATTGTTTTCTAATGTATCCATATTATTATAAATAGGTTGATCATTATTATTAATTTCATTTATAAATTCATCTGATAAAGTAAATGGCAATATATTAACATTATTTTCATTATGTTCATTATTTTCATAAACACTATTGGATGGATTTTTACCAGAATCAATATAATTATTTAATGGTCTAGGAGTAGCATTAATTTGTGAATGAGGAACTTGATTAGTAGGCATATAAGAATTTGATTCATTTGATTCGCCTCTATTTTTAACTAATTCGTTATATTTATTTTTCATATTATTAATAGTTGCATAATTTCCAACATTATTAGATTGTATATTAGATTGTTTACCACTATTGCGATTGTCTATTAATTTAGTAAAATAACTACTTGCTTTTTCTACTAACAAATTATTTAAATTTACTAAATTTTTATTATAATCATTCGTTTTTTCAAATACTAACAATGACATTTTATTATAATTATCTTTTAATTTTCTATTATTACTTATATCATAACCATTACTACGTTGAATATTTTGTTTTACACTATCAAATGTAATATCTAAATTCTTCTTTGAAAAGAATAATTCTTTTATACCATTACTCATATTGATTTACAATTTACAATTTACAATTTACAATTTATAATTTACAAATAATATATATATATATTATAATTTAATATTTAAATATTAAAAAAAAATATATTAAAAAAAATATATTAAAAAAAATATATTAAAAAAAATATTAAATGGTAAACTTGATGACACTTTTATTATATGTTATAAATTCAATTAACAAATTTAAGAACATAACAAGCACAAAAACACACAAATCCTCCCCATAAAATATCAATAATTGCTATACCCATATCCCATTTTTTTAATACAGCAGCAGCAGTAAAATCATATATTCCGTATAAAATAATTCCAAATACACCTCCAATAGATAAACAATCGTATATATTTATATCTTTTATGTTTATAAGTGGGAGCACAAATTTATTTAATCCAATTATCATCAATAAATATACTACAAATATATATAATCTATTAATTTCCATTTTACTATTTTGTATATTTTTAATTAATATTTCATATTTAGGACCCATAACATACATAATCCATGGTATATCTAACACTAATAAAGTTATTGTTGATATTATTCTATGTTTTAATTCTAACATTTATAAATATATTATGTTTTTATAAATATTTATTAGTTTTAATTAGCTATATCATATATAAATAATTAAATATATTAAAAAAATATATTAAAAAATTAGTTTAAATAATTAGTTTAAATAATTAAAAAATTGTTTCCTTTTACTCAACATTTTATCATCTTCGATAATAGTATTACATACTTTATTAAATGATTTACCTTTTAATTGTTCCACTATAAAATTTATAGAATAAGTTCCACATTCGCTGGATTTATATTGATGTCTTTTTTTATTTATTTTAATATTACAATCTATATTTAAATCTTGTTTAGATTGTTCTTGTAATTTATTCATTAAAACACTAACCTCATTAGGAGGGTTATACCCATAACTATCCCAATATCCAATTATTTTTTTTGTTAAATCCATATACATACCTATCCAATGACTACCACCTTGTGTATGTTTATCTATATTAAAGATAATACCTATTTTTTTAATTTCATCTTTATATAAAGATTTTAAATTAACTTTACATAATTCACTTACAACACAGTTATCAAATTCATTTTTTAAATCAAAATCTATTGGAACAGGACCAAAAAATCTAAATTCTGGATATTTAACTTCATACTGGACCATTACATCAAATATATTATTTGTATCTAACCATTCATCCGGATCATCATTCCACGATTTTGGTTTTTCTGGCATAAATTTATCTTTTATGAAATCTTTATCTGCAGAAATAAAAGATTCTTTTATCCAACAATATTCGTTATTACATTTATTAGACATTTTTGCCCCTAATTTATTCCATAAAATATTGTGCTTTTCGGTTGTTTTATATTGTATTTTATTATCTTTATGTGCTTTATTCCATGCCTTTATAAGTTTTATTAATGTCTTTTTATCAAAGCAAGAATTATTTTTTTTAGAATCTATATACGGCGCACAATTTTTAGGTTTCTTTTTTGATTTTTGTTTCTTTTTTTTTGGAGGAGTGTTTGCTTTTTTTGATTTTTTAGTTCCTTGATTGCTAAATAAATTAAATTTCATTTTTTATAAAATTATTAATCTTATAAAATATATTTATATATAATATAAATAGATAATTTATCAATATTTTTGAAAAATAAAATAAAATAAAATAAAATGACACATAATAAGTTTGACGCTGATATAGTTTTATTTATAATATCCATTGTTTTATTAGTAGTATTGATTATTCATTATAAAAACTGTAATGAACATTATACTGAAACTTATTTAAACAATAAGGAAGGTTTTAGATTATTTTATGAATCATCTCCTTCCACACGCAATATGTCTTATGATTTAAGATGCGAACCCATTATTCCTAAATCACATTTAGGAATAATGAATTCTAGTATAGAACCCCATTATAGAAAAAAATGTTTAGATATTGGTAATAGATTATAGTTTTTTTTTAAAAGTTTTTTTTTAAAGTTTTTTTATGAAATGATCTATTTGTTATGTATGCATGTGCCTGTATCGTCGCAATAAAGACAATATCCATCATCTCCAAACAGGGCATCGCCACAATAAAGTGTAAGACCATCTACTGTAGTATAACACAATTTGCATTTACACGCGGTTGATATGTCCATATCGTGATCCAGTTGTTCAACAGAACCTAGTGGAGATTCCATATCGTGATCTGGTTGTTCAACAGCACCTGGTTGAGATTCCATATCGTGGTCTGGTTGTTCAACAGCACCCAGTGGAGATTCCATATCGTGATCCAGTTGTTCAACAGCACCTAGTGGAGATTCCATATCGTGATCTGGTTGTTCCATTTTCACTTTGTGTTGTTTTTATTTTAATATTAAAAATAAATCAATTTTATGCCATTTATACCATTCAAATTATTTAGATTTAGATTTAGATTTAGATTTGGATTTGGATTTAGATGATTTGGACGACTTCTTTTTATAAAAGAGTAGTTTTTTCTTACCGTCTCTAACTATAATTTCTCCTACTGGTTTGCTTCCTACTTTACGTAAAATTTCCTGTGTATAAATGAATCGTTTTTGACCAGGCATAGGATTTTGAATGATATAATAAATTTTATCACTTCCTGGAGGAAATGCTATTTTCATATAATTAACTTTTAATATAAATTCTTGTTGAATTTCAACAATATCAATGGTATCCTCCACATTTGGTGTATATAAAAATTCATCTCTATTTTTAGTATTATAATCAGAACACACTATATCTTTTTGCTTTTTAATATTATCCTCGTAATTAAGTGCACAATCGAATGACGAACCCATAATTAATAAATTAAATTCATTAATGATTGTCTTTTTCCTCTCTGAAATTATATATAAAAATTCGTCTGAAGTTATCAATTTCCCCTTTTTATTTAATCCATCATTAAATGGAGATATATCCTTTTTAATTGTTGTAAGAGACATATCTTTAATTTGAGCAAGTGAAAAAGACGCAATATAAATATACACTTCTACATTTTGTTCATCCGGTTTTAATGCGACGTGAGAACCCATACGACGTGCTCTACCTATGACTTGATCAATCAATACAGGTTGCCAATAAGGTTCCATAATATGAACTTGACGTACATTCATAAGACTTATACCTTCCGCACCTGTTCGTGTAGTCATAAAAAGTTTTACTATTTTACCATATTTATTACGTTCTTTTCCATATAATGTTTCTAATTCTTTTTTAAGTATTCCGCAATTAGGGGGGAAACTTTCATAATCACTGTTAAATATTAATTTTGTAATTATTTTAATTTCTTTATCAGTTGTATCACCAGCAAATATTATATATCTTTTCTGTTCTAATTTTTTCTTTAAACTATCTTTATCACCACTTTCATCAAAAAATAATGATTTATCCAATCTATATGTGTTTCCTACTTTAATGATTTTTAATCCTACATAATCTTTTGTAGCTTCTAATGCTAAAGCAAACATTTTTAAACCCACTAAATTAATAAATTGACTATAAAGAAATGCGGTTCCTTGACATCTTTCTAAATTTTCTATTATTTCATAATATTTAGGAGCGTAAATTTGTAATTTTTCCATTGTTAAATGTATGTGTTTTTCTTCTTCCATTTTAGTCATAAAAAACTTAATCAATTTAGCGTGGTTTTTCGCATTTTTTTTATAATCTTTTTCATTTTCTTTTTGTTCTCTATATGTTACCATCTTTCTTTTATCACCATCACCATCTTTATTAATTTTAATATCACTAATTGTATTAATTTCTTCTAATGTTTCTAATGTTTCTAATAATTTTATATTTTTTTTATCATAAGGAGACCCTACTTCATCTGGAAACACAAAAGAACAAAATAAACGACTATATATTCTGAAACTCGATTTTATGTTTTCTTTTGATGGATTTCTATTTTTGCGACTTTCTACTAATAATTCTTCATTACGAACTTCTTTATATTTACCTAATTGATAATCACTCATAGGAACTGATACTACTTTTTTAAATTTTAATTCAGGGAATTCGCTTTTATCAACGACTTTATTATAATAACTAGTTAAACCACCTATTCGCTTTTTAATAATTTCTTTGTTTTTTAATTTATTAAGTTCTGGATTATAAAATAATCTCTCAAATTCACCTTCTTCATCAGGCAATGCTTTATTATTTTCAAAATTATATTTAAGTGTAAATGATTGATCCTTTGCTACGATTTTTATTAAATTGTCTATTTGTTTTCTGAAATCATCAAATGTTATATCATCTTCTAAATCATATCTTATACCATTCCAAATATTAGTGGTTTTACTTGATTTACTTGATTTACTTGATTTACTTGATTTGTTTGATTTGTTTGATTTACGCGAGTTACTTGAATCCAATTTTGTATTTATATATCCATCCGGGTTTTTAGTTATTTTTATTGTTTTACGTGTTTTATCAATAATAACTTGGTCTATATATTCATTCGCACTTAATATTGATTTAATTTTAGCCCAATTTAAATCAGTATTTGGATTTACTATTATTTTATATATTAAAGTAGGGATGTATCCACGTAATATATTAAATAGGCGAGATGATTCTAATACATTATTAACCAATGGTGTTCCGCTAAGAAAAACATATTTTGTATTAATTGAATTCATCATAAATTTATAAAAAAACTCACCTGTTATTGTTTGGTTTGTCATACGATTTATAAGATTATGAACTTCGTCAACAATTATTAATTTATTATCAAAATCTCCAATTTTAATTTTCTTTAGTAATCGCGAATCATTAAGATGTAAAAATGTATATCTTGTAGAAATTAGAGTATCTATTTGTTTTGTTAATTTACTTTTAAGAGATTCGTTTAAAGTATCGTAATTAGATTTTGTTTTAGTAAAATCAATAAAAAAACATCCTTTATTTTCTTTAATTAAACTATCTGATATTTTTAATTGCCCAGCGAGTTCTATTTCTGCATCTGTTTTACACTTACTAAATACCCAATAATTATTCATTCTCATATAGGGGTGACCACCTATACATTTTTTTATTTCATATATAAAATTAGATTCTAAACTAGCATTCGATATAAATATTACTTCTCTGTCTAAATTTGCTTGTGCAATAGAAATAGCAGCACACGATTTACCTAATCCTAAACCATGAAATAATAAAATACCTCTGTTTGGATTTCCAGTTTGAAAAAAATTCTTAACTAATCGTTGTATTCTAAATAATTGCATATTCCCTTTTAATTTTGGTAAAGTGCCTCCTATCTTATATTGATTATAATTTGAATAAAACCAATTCGAGAATTTTTTGCGATTAGGCATTTCCCATACTATAGGTTCAATATCTAAATCTACTTTATGAATATAGTTCTCTTTATTTGACTCGTCAAATGTTACTATTTTCAAATCTTTATTACTTCTTTTTGATTGTGATTTTTTACTTCTTTTTGATTGTGATTTTTTACTTCTTTTTGATTGTGATTTTTTACTTCTTTTTAAGGAACCCATTTTAATAAAGAATATTAAATTTTAATTTATAATATATAATATTAAAATATAAAATTAAATAAATCTAATTTAATATTATTTATAATATTCTTTATTAAATATAAAATTGATTTAATTTATTTTAAGAATTTCTTAATACTAATATATAGAACCCAACATTATAAATTATAAATTTTAATTTTCTAATTAATTTCTAATTAATTTTTTAATCACATGAATTTTATAAAAGAGGAAGAAGATGATATTAAAAGACTCTTTAAAAAATCAGCAAAAGATCCCTTATTAGAATTAGAATGTATAATTGGAAATTTAAAAAAAGATATTAATACAAAAGACCATTTTATAAATGTGCTGAAACGATTAAAGGGTAAATTTACTAGAATGACATCAAATAATGTATTAAACATATCATTTCCAACAGATGATAATCAATATGGTGCAATAACTAAACATATTAGTCGTGTAGGTATAAATGGGAATGGTTTAATTAGTCATTATGCGAAAACTAATAAATTAAATGCTATATTAGAACAGGCTATATTTGAAAATAAATCATTTAATAATCAAAATAGAGACCGTATTGTAAATGATAATTTTAATATACGTTTTAATCTTAAAAAAGAAGAACAATTAGATTATAATAGTAATCATATTGTTAATCTTGTGAAAGAATGGTCTAAAATAGGCAAGTTTTTCAGAAAAAAGCAAACATTTACATTTTATGAAGAAGACAATGATTTCAAAATAGATATATCTATTATTAGTTCAAATACAAAGCAGGTAGGGTATGTTAAAAATATATCAGAATCCGGTATATTAGAAAATAAAAATATGTCTTATGAACTAGAAGTTGAATATATAGGTAATAAGAAACCTAACATTAAAGACTTATTTGAAGGACATTATCATAAACATAACACTATTGATAAAAATGAAAAAGAAAAAGAAGCACATGCAACACGTGAATATCAAGACTCCATCTTTAATAAATTCCAAAATATAATTAAAACTATATTACAAGCTAAATATCAAACATTATTTATTGTTAGATATGATGAAAAAATTAAAGTCCATTCTAATTTTCAAAAAATAATCAAACAATCCTATAATACATATCTTCCAAGTGTTGTAGATTTAGAACATACCAATGTATTACAATTACCTATTCTTAATTATTTTACAAATGATAATGAAAAAAATATTAGAATGGATTATGCGGTTACTGATAAAACAGACGGAACACGATATCTTCTCTTTATTAATAATGATGGTAAATGTTATTTTAAAGGACGTGATACTGATAATAATGAAATTAACGCATATATTTATACAGGAACCGTTATTAAAGAATATGCGAATTCCCTTTTTGACGGTGAATTAATAGATAAAACATTAGATGGAAAGTTTATTCAAAATTTCTATGTATTTGATGCGTATATTGTAAAAGGAACTGATATTACATCTAAACCATTTGGAACTAATAAAACTCCTTCAAATAGATATTATCACGTTACAGCACTTGAAAAACATTTTGAAAAAAGCGATAGTATTATGCAAGAGGAAGGAGTTCCTCCTATTTATATGTTAAGAATTTTCAAGAAAGTTTATTATTATGGTAATACATCAGAAACTGTAAAAGAGAAGTTGAAAGGATTAAATTTATCTGATAAGAAAACGCTTTCTAAAATACATAATAAATTTGATACTAAAATATTTAAAGGGGTTGAAAAAATATTAAAAAAATGTAATGTTAAATATGGAGGCCTTCTTGAGGACGGACATTTATATTCTTATAAACTAGATGGATTAATTTTCCAACCTGTTAATTTAGGTGTTAATCAAAATTATGAAGGAGAAAAATTAAAACGGATTGGTGGCACATGGAAAAGTGCTTTTAGATGGAAACCACAACACGAACTAACTATTGATTTTATGGTTAAATTCAATAGAAATAGTGCTAATCCAAAAGAATATCAAGAGTTTTACTATAAAAATAATAAATATATTCAAGGAACATTATTTTGTAAAATGTGGAAAACGCCTATTCATAAAAATATGATGGCGTATAAATTAATTAATAATGGTGATAATTTTAATAAATATGATGAGGATTATCCATTTGCTCCAATATATCCATATAAAGGACAATTAGTAAATGGTAGATTATATGATAATACTAGTCAAATTTATATTTTAGTTGATAATAAAGGACAAATGAGATGTAGCAATGGTGATATTATAAATGATAGTGTTACAATAGAATGTGCGTATGATTTTGATAGGGATGATGAATTTAGATGGGTTCCTCAGAAAGTTAGACCTAATAAACCTCCTAATTCTTTAATGACTGCAATGGGGGCGTGGAAATTAATTAATAATCCTATTAAAACAAGTATGATACTTGGTAATGAAGATATTAATAATACTGATTATTATTATAATAAACAAAAAAGTAATGAAACAAAACCAATGAGGGATTTCAACAATTTCGTAAAAGAGGAAATCATTAAAAGAGGTATAAGTGGTAAATCTAAAAAGAAACCAAAGAAACAAAAGAAACAACACGAATCTGTTATACACGATGATGTAGATTCTGATGTAGATTCTGATACTGAATTTAAAACCGATGATTTTTCATTAGATTCGGCAACATTAGGAGAGAAATCAGTTTTAGATTTAGCTTCTGGTGTATTTGGTGATTTTTTCAAATATTGTAGGCATGGTGCTACTAAATTCGTGGGTATGGATATTAGTCCAGATAATATTTTAAATATTGAAAAAGGGGCTGCGGTTAGAACATTAAAATCAATCAATCAAAATCAATATTGTAAACCATTGGTAAGCAACACAATAATGTTATTAGGAGATTGTTCCAAAAATATAATGAATGGCGATGCTGCTGCTGATGATTTAAATAAATATTATATTGATATTTTATATGGTCGTATTAAACCTAAATATGGTAAATTGTCAAGAATGAGTGGCGTTGGATTAAATGGTTTTAATGTAGTTGTATGTAATTTTGCGATTCATTATATGATGAATACAATGGAAACATTAGATAATTTTTTACAAAATGTTAAAGAGAATTTAGTATCTGGTGGTTATTTTATTGGTTCTTGTTTAGATGGAGAATTAATTGTTGATGCTTTAAAAGATAAACATAAAATAGAAGGATATTATAAATCATCATCTAAATCATCTTCTAAATCAAAGAGTAATGATTCAAATAAACTTATATGGAGTATTGAAAAAGTAAATAAAGATAACACACTATTTGCAAATGATTTTCTTGGACAAAAGGTGAAGGTATATATGGATACATTCTTTGAGGCATTTGACGAAAATCTAGTTAATATGAATTTCTTAATCACAGAAGCTAAAAAATACGACCTTGAATTAGTTGATACTAAATTATTTATTGACAAACAAGATAATCTCTTTAATGATTACAAAAAGAACAAACCAGAGTTCCATAAAAAAATAGAAAATAACGAATCCATTAAAGAATGGTTGTCATTCCACAGATGGTTTATCTTCCAAAAAGTTTGAAAGAATTTACAATTTTAATTAAACTTTTATATTTTCAATAAAATAATATATTATTATTATTTATAATACATTTTTTTTTAATTTAATTTTATAGTTTATATTGTATTTATTTAAATTTAGTTTTATATTATAGTATAATATGGGTAAAACAATTAGAAGGGTTTCTAAACAAAAAAGTAAGTATCATGTTCGTTCGCGGAAAAAACAATCCACGAGGAAAGGAAAACGTTCTAGGTTAAATAAAAAGACTAAAAAGACTAAAAAGAGAAAAACACAATCTAAGAGAATAAATGTTAAAAAAAACAAAAAAACAAAAAAACTTAAGGCACTTAGGAAATTATCTATTAAAAAAAAACAGATTATTCTAAATGGGGGTAAACCACGATTCCATGACCTTTTTACAAAATATAATTTAACTAAAGCATTAAACACATATAAAACTTCATTATCCTTAGAATTACAAAATAAGTATTTCGCGAATTTACAATCGTCTAAGAACCATTATATTTTAAAATTTATAAGATATGGTAATATAATAAAGCATACAAACAAATATGGAAATTACGCAAGTTCCCTAATACAACGTGAACTTCATACACAAAATGAAGAGGAACACAACTACTGGATTGTCTTTATAAATAATTGTTTAAATGATAGTAGAAATATCGCATCTTATAACTCTATAAATAAGGGCAAGACCGATTTAAAATATATCCTATTTAATAAACGTAATATTAATACGATTTTCGAAGATACTCCTAGTCCCATAAATACTAATAATATATTTTTAATTACTTATAATAATTATAAAAGTAGATCTAAGACAGATGATTATAAATTTTTAAATTTGTATAAAAACATCCCCGCGTATGAGATAGGTAATGCTCGTTTTAATGATAATATAAAAACTTATTTTTTAGATTTAGAACGAGAACAATCTACAAATTGCAAGACTATTTATTCAGGACAATCTCATAAACAAAACGAGAGACTAAATATGTTGCTTGAGGAACTACGTAATAATAATACTGATACATTACTTCCAACTATTGATGCACTAAAAACACATATACAAAGAATTAAAGATGTCAATGTGGTATATAGTACTATTCTTGGTACTAACCAAGGTAATATTATCGGTGGCCCTGACGGTGGCCCTATCGGTGGCCCTAACGAGGTGTTGTATACTGAGGTTGATGTTGGTCCATCCCAACAAACTTCTAGTGCACCGAATTATATAGATGCCTATATAACAAATATAAAACAATATAAAGACAAATTAAAAGGATATTTGAAGAAGATTGATGACGAAATAGGTGTGGAAGCAATATCTATAACTAACTACCCCGACTCCATAACCAAGTTTGAGAATGGTTATAAAAAAAATATAGAAGCACAAATAAAAAGGGATAAACTGACCCTAAAACAACGAAAACCATTTCCTACCTTATATAAAAATATCGAAACCTATGAAAACAGTATAATAAACATAATACAATGTATAACTTATTTATATCGTATAAAAACTGGCTTGGCTACTAAAATGAAGCCAAGGAGCAACAGGTCATTTGATAAATTCAAAAAAGAGTTATTAGGTCCAGATGGTTTAAATACTATAATAGAACCTATAAAACAATCACTGAGGACTTATAATGAATGTGTTGTTTCTCAACAAATAGAAGGCTATACCCCCGAAAATTATCCAAACATATTTTCAATAACTAAGTATTTGAATAATGCAATAGAAGCCACAGAAAAAATAGATTCTATATACAAACAATTTACTGAACTAAAACAAACGTTTGAAACTATACAACAACCTTCCATAAAGGTCGATGCCATACATGAATTTAAAAAACAACTTATTACCCCTTTTACGAGCAAAGCAAATAAATTTATAAACACTAGATATAATGAAATTCAAAAAGAAGTATTGGAACAAGTAAAAGCCATGGAAAAACGAGTAGTAAAAAAAAAAGATACCAAAAAAAAGTAAAAAAAAGGTCAATAACAAATCAGACTTCTTGCAAGATAATTTATTAAGCGCCAACAGTGTCAACGTGACACCCGCTGGTTTAAAAGTAAACACAGGCCTTTCAACTTTTTCTAACCCACTTGTACAATCGGAAGATTCTAAAGTATAACACACATATACCAATATGAGAATATTGTATTCAATACAATGAAATTGAAATGTTTCATTTATGTTTTACTATTATTTTTTTATATTTTGTTATTTTATTTTTAATATTTTTAAGTATATATTCTAGTTCATCTATAGTTTTATTTTTAGTTAATAAAGATTTAGTGCTTTCGAGTTCAATATTCATTTTAGTCATATGTAATCTATTTATTTCATTTTTAACATCTACTAATTTATTTTGATACTCTAATAATTGCGTTTCCAAAGTGTGTTGTAATGTATTTGACTGTTCATTTATGCGTTTTGTTGCTATCTTAAGTCTTCTATGTGAATTTTTATCATAATTATCTTCTTTATGATTTAAAATAGTGTAGAATTCTGTTGTTTCATTGTTTTCATTTTCAATCAATTCAATATTTATATAATTTTTATCTAGTCTTATTTCTATGTTTTTTAGTTCTTTTTTAAATGCATTATTTTGTTC
>Ga0209632_10003382_pt1 | contig 14710 bp, 17 predicted proteins | sample COG_10_FD_184754 | JGI IMG/M metagenome (GOLD analysis project Ga0209632, IMG submission 184754) | Pelagic Microbial community sample from North Sea - COGITO 998_met_10 (SPAdes) (version 2) | ecosystem: Environmental > Aquatic > Marine > Neritic zone/Coastal water | place: Helgoland, sampling... | reverse complement strand
GTAAACGAGATGCTCTACCAACTGAGCTAACCGCCCAAAACAAGCGCTACTATTACATCAACGAATAGATAATGTAAATTGGTAATTATTGAATACTGGCTTGAGATTTATCGTTTGATTTGGAAATTTTCTCTACCTCTACCCACTCAACTCTTTTTAATTCTTTTGTTAAAGCTATTTTTAATACTTCATCAGCATGCTCTACTGGAGTGATTTTGATATCATCAATTATTTTTTTAGGCATATCTGCTAAATCTTTTTCATTTTCTTTAGGAATTATCACTTGTTTAATTCCCGCTCTATGTGCAGCTAGTAATTTTTCTTTTAAACCTCCAATTGGTAAAACTTGTCCTGTTAATGTTACTTCGCCAGTCATCGCAACATCTCTTCTTACAGGATTATTAGTAATAGCCGAAACTATTGAAGTGACCATTCCAATACCTGCAGATGGTCCATCTTTAGGGGTTGCTCCTTCCGGAACATGAATATGGAAATCTTTTTTTTCAAATAATGGTGGAATGATTCCATAATCTAAACTTTTAGATCTAATGAATGATTTAGCAGCTTTAATAGACTCTTGCATCACATCTCCAAGCTTACCCGTTATTTGCATTCTACCTTTTCCACTCATTAAAACGGTTTCTATTTTAAGAATTTCGCCACCATACTCTGTCCAAGCTAAACCAGTAACCACACCTATTTTATCTTTACTCTCCAGTTCACCAAATTTAAATTTTTGTATACCTAGATAGTCGTGTAAATTTTTTAGATCAATTTTAACTTCTTTTTCTTCACCAGATACTACTTTTTTAACAACTTTTCTTGCAACCTTTGAAATTTCTCTTTCTAAATTTCTAACACCAGACTCTTTTGTATAGCTTCTAATAATTTCTTTAATAATACCTTCTGACAAAGTCATCTCTTTTTCTTTAACACCATTATCTTTAATTTGTTTTGGAAGTAGGTATTTGTTAGCAATATTAATTTTTTCATCTTCTGTATAACCAGCTAATCTTATTACTTCCATCCTGTCTAAAAGTGGTGGTAATATGTTTAAAGTATTAGCTGTTGTTACAAACATAACGTCAGATAAATCATAATCTACCTCTAGGTAATGATCATTAAATGTTGCATTTTGTTCTGGATCTAGAGCCTCTAATAAAGCTGAAGAAGGATCACCTCTATAATCATTTCCAATTTTATCAATTTCATCAAGAAGAATTAAAGGATTTTTAGTTCCTGCTTTTTTCATCATCTGGATAATTTTTCCTGGTAAAGATCCAATGTAAGTTCTTCTATGACCTCTAATTTCTGCTTCATCTCTCATTCCACCAACTGAAACTCTTACAAACTCCCTATTTGTAGCTTTTGCAATAGATTTACCTAGTGATGTCTTTCCAACTCCTGGAGGGCCAACTAAACATAGAATTGGACCTTTAATTTTTTCCATTCTTTTTTGAACAGCTAAAAATTCAATAATTCTTTCTTTTACTTTTTCTAAACCAAAATGATCTGAGTCTAGTACTGCCAACGCTTTTTTAAGATCAATTGCAACTTCACTTTTTTTAAACCAAGGTAAATCAATCATCCAATCAAGGTAATTTCTAATGACCGTAGCTTCTGCTGACATAGGACTCATATTTTTCAATTTTTTAAGTTCAGCCAAACATTTTTTTTCAACTTCTTTTGGCATTTTAGATTTTAAAATAGACTTATTTAGGCTTGATGTTTCATCTTTACCATCTTCAATTTCACCTAATTCTTTTTGGATAGCTTTAAGTTGTTCATTTAAATAATACTCACGTTGAGTTTTCTCCATTTGAGTTTTAACTCTACCTCTAATTCTTTTTTCAACACCAATAATACTAGTTTCATTTTCCATAATTTTAATTATAGAATTAAGTCTTTTTTTAACATCAATTGTTTCAAAGATTTGTTGCTTCTCAGAAATAGTTGCAGTTAGGTGAGAAGCTATATTATCTGCAATATGTGATGCGTCTGTTAATTTTTTTATATTATTAACTGTTTCACTTGAAACTTTTTTATTAATAGATGTTAACTTTTCAAGTCTTCTAACAGCTGTCATAGCAAGTGGAATTAAATCTTCATCTTTTGTGACAACATCATGATGGTGTGCATATTCACAAAGAATAAATTTATCATTATCTTTAAAATTTAAGATTTTGACTCTTTTGCTTCCTTCAACTAATACTTTTACTGTTCCATCAGGTAATTTTAATAATTGAAGAATATTCCCCTCACATCCATACATAAAAACATCTGTTTTTTTAGGATCATCCACTTCTGAATTTTTTTGTGTAACAAGAACTATCTTTTTGTCTTTTTTCATTACTTCATTTAAAGCAGAGATAGATTTATCTCTTCCAACAAATAATGGAATAACCATATTAGGGAAAACGACAATATCTCTTAAAGGTAGTAATGGCTTCTCTATTTTAACATCCATGATTTAAATATGGATATTAAATAAAATATTGCAATAGCTATTTATTAGTTATTAACGGTAAATTAAGCCGCAGACGTTTTATCAGTCTTTGTTTTGCTGTTATTTTTTGAATGAACTAAAATTGGCTGAGTTAACCCTTTAGCAGCACTAGCATCAACAATTACTTCTTCTACGTTATCTTGACTTGGAAGGTCATACATAGTTTTTAATAAAATATTTTCTAAAATTGACCTAAGTCCTCTAGCACCAGTTTTCTTATTAATTGCTTTTTGTGCAATTTCTTTAATGGCATTATCTTTAAAATTTAATCTTGCTCCATCTAACTTGAACAATTCTTGATATTGTTTAATTAAAGAATTTTTTGGTTCTTGTAATATTTTAACTAAAGATTTTTCATCAAGATCTTCCAAGGTAGCTATCATAGGTAGTCTTCCAATAAACTCAGGTATTAGCCCATATCTAAGTAAATCTTCAGGCTCTAAACTTTTCATCCACTCCCCTGTTTTTTTATCATCTGTTTTTTTTACATTTGCACCAAACCCAATTGAAGTTCCCTTGTCTCTTTGAGAAATTATTTTATCTAGACCAGCAAAAGCTCCTCCACAAATAAATAAAATATTAGTTGTGTCAACTTGTAAAAATTCTTGCTGTGGGTGTTTTCTTCCACCTTGAGGTGGAACACTAGCAACAGTACCTTCCATAATTTTTAATAGGGCTTGTTGCACTCCTTCACCAGAAACATCTCTAGTAATTGATGGATTTTCAGACTTTCTACTAATTTTGTCAACTTCATCAATGTAAACAATTCCTCTCTGAGCTTTTTCAACATTATAATCAGCTGCTTGTAATAATTTTAAGATAATATTTTCAACATCCTCACCAACATAACCCGCTTCCGTTAACGTGGTAGCATCCGCCATTGTAAAAGGTACATCTAGAATTCTAGCTAATGTTTGGGCTAATAAAGTTTTACCACAACCAGTGGGTCCAACTAGAAGAATGTTTGACTTAGAAAGCTCAACTGTTTTACTAGTTTTGCTTTCATAATTAAGTCTTTTATAATGGTTATGTACAGCTACTGATAAAACTTTTTTTGCATGAGGTTGGCCAATAACATAATCATCTAAAACTGTGCAAATTTGTTTTGGTGGTGGCAATCCATCTTGATGTTTAACAAAAGTATCTTTGCTTTCTTCTTTTATGATATCCATACAAAGTTCAACACACTCATCACAAATAAATACAGTAGGTCCTGCAATTAATTTTCTAACTTCGTGTTGACTCTTTCCACAGAATGAGCAGTAAAGAATATTTTTATTATTTGTAGTCATAATTTTTTAAACGAATCAATTAATGTACTTTAATATAGATGAGTCATACTAATCAAGTGTACGTTTCGTAACCCTCAAGATGTAGTGTATTATGATCTATTTTCAACTACTTCGTCAATTAAACCAAAATCTTTAGCAAAATCTGGCGTCATGAAATTATCCCTTTCAAGTGCTTTTTTAATTTCATCAATGGGTTTACCAGTATGTTTAGAATAAATTTCATTAAGTCTTTTTTTTAATGCCAAAACTTCATTAGCATGTATTTCAATATCAGTAGCTTGTCCTTGAAATCCAGCAGAAGGTTGATGAACCATTATTCTAGAATTTGGTAGTGAAAATCTTTTTCCTTTTTTTCCAGCTGCCAACAAAAAAGACCCCATAGAAGCTGCTTGACCAATGCACAAAGTTGAAACATCAGGTTTAATATATTGCATAGTATCATAGATACCAAGACCAGCAGTTACCAATCCACCAGGACTATTAATATATAAATTAATTTCTTTTTTTGGGTCTTCTGACTCTAAGAATAAAAGCTGTGCCGTAACTAAAGACGCAACATTATCATTAATAGGACCTACTAAAAATATTATTCTTTCTTTTAAAAGCCTTGAATAAATATCGTAAGCTCTTTCACCTTTGTTAGATTGTTCCACCACCATTGGAACTAGGTTGTTCATTTTTTCAGAAAAATTTATTGTCATAAGTTGATTCTCATAACTTATACAACTTGTGATTACTTTTTGCTAACTTTTTTTGCTTTAGTTTCTTTAGGTTTTGAAGTTTTTGGCGTGGCTCCATCTTTTTTAAGGGCAGTTTTTTTATTTGAAGCTTTTTTTTCTTTAGAGTGTTCATGATCATGATTGGTGTCATGTTCTTGTTTTTGATGCTCTTTTAAAATTTTTTCTGCCTCATCTTTAGTAATTTCTTTCTTGTTAGGTTTTGCTTTTATTTTAATTAAGTCAATAATCTTTTCTTCATAAACAGTTCCTCTTAAACTTGCTAAAGCAGATGGGTTTTTTTGATAAAACTCCATAACCATCTTTTCTTGGCCTGGCATCATTCTAAGTTGTTTTTGAACTTCTGCCTGAACTTCTTGTTCAGTAACTTTTATTTTGTTTTGCTCACCAAACTCATTTAAAATCAAACCTACTTTAATCCTTTTTTTTGCAATATCTTCAAAGTTTTTTCTACTTTTTTTAAGGTCTTCTTTACTCATCCCTTGAGACAACACTTTAACTTCTTCTTCAATTAGATTGCCTGGGATTTCATCCACTTTAAAATTTTCAACTTCTTTTAAAATTTGTGTTTTTGCTAATTTATCTAAAGAATTTTTAAACTCATCATTAATTTGATTTGAAACTAAAAGTTTTAAATCTGTAAGATCTTTTGCACCTAAATTTTTAGCAAAAGTATCATCAATTTTCACATCTTCAGATTTTTTTATAGACATAATTTTACATACAAAGTTAGCCTTTCTATTTGCATATTCTTTGTGAGGATAATTTTCAGGAAGCACAGCCTCTACTGATTTTTCTTCATTTTTTTTAACTCCAATTAGTTGCTTATCAAAGCCTTTGATAAATAAGTCTTTACCAAGAATTAGTTGCGTATTTTTACCTTCGCCTCCAGTAAAATTTGCTCCATCAATTGTAGCCTTGTAATCAAAGGTAACTGAATTACCATCAGTTGCTTTAATTTCATCAGCAACATCTACGAAGTTATTTTGGCTTTTTGCTATTTCTTTAATTCTTTTGTCTGTCTCATTCGCGTCAATTTTAACTGAATATTCATCAAATTTTATATTTTCTACTGACTTAATCTCAACTTTAGGAAGTTCAGTTACAGAAATTATATATTCTAAATCTTTATCTTCACCATAGACCTTTAAATCAAGCTTAGGCTGACCTGCTGGTTTAATTTTATTGTCTTCTAAGGCTTTAGTTGATGAGTCTTTTAAAACCTTATCTAACACTTCACCAAAAATTGCTTGCCCAAATTGTCTTTTAAGAATTTCTTTTGGAACTTTTCCTGGTCTAAAACCTTTTAAGTTAACTGTATTCTTAATTTCTTCATATTTTTCATCCATATAAGTGTTCATAGTTTTTTTGTCTATGAAAACCTTAATGTCTTTATTTAAGCCTTTTATATTTTCTACAGTTACTTTCATAATATTTTATATCATTTTTGGTAGGCGAAAAAGGACTCGAACCTTCACATCTTTCAATACTGGTTCCTAAGACCAGCGCGTCTACCAATTCCGCCATTCGCCCAGAATTTAAGTGGTTTTATATATTATTGATATCATTTGTCCAATGGCAATAATTATATAATATATTAATAATTAATTAAATTTACTAATAATTTAAAAAAATGATTATTTCACCTTGTATAAGTATATGTAAAACAGACCCTAAAACAGGCTACTGCTATGGTTGTGGAAGAAGTAACAAAGAAAAAAAAATATGGAAGTTGGAAACAACCTCTAATAATTGGAAAAATGACAATTTGATTGATATTCAAAAAAGACTTTCTGGCTGGCAGTTGGAAAGTTTTAAAGATTCATATAATTATAAAATTGAAAATGGTATCTCTCTTTTTAAGAAGGGCTTAAATAATGAGTAAATCTTCAATCGCTATATTGATTTATATATTAGGGTTAATCTTTGGTGCTTTAGTTTTAGAACTATGGAGCGCTGACACAGGGCCTAAAGCTTTTATAGGAATTATTTGGACAACTATTTTATTAGTTGCACTTTTTTATGCTGATAAAGATGAAAAAAAATAATTTTAAATTTAAGTTTTTGTTTTTTTTATTTTTATTTGTTATTTCTCAAACATCAGCTTTTACAGAAATAATGCACTTAACTGGATGTAAAAATTTAAAAGATGGTTTTTTAAAAAATGAATATATCTTAGATTTTGAAAAATCTTTAATGAGAAGAAATTTTATTTATGACAATAAAACTTTCAAAAGACTTAAATTGACAGACTTAAGTATAAAAAAAGAAAACACTATAGAAAAATTTATATACGAAGATAAAAATTTAATTTTTACAGATAAAGTAGGTTACCCTCAATTTTATACGCAATTAGTTTTTGAAAAAAATAATTTAGAAATAAATATAAAAACAGTAATAAATAATGAAGAGGGCCTGACAAAAGTGTCAACTTGCAATAAAGTTGAGGTTTTTGTTAAAGAAAGCTAAGACTTTTTATTTGTTAAGCTAGTCTTATTTAATTTTTTAATAAAATTTATTTTTTTTAATCCAAACTTAGTATTTGTGATATTGCTTCGATGTTTTGCAAAAGCTTGTTTTTGAGCTAACTTCATTGCTTTTTTTGATGACATAAGGTTATTCTATATTTTTTTTTTTTAAAATATAGTTTTAATTGTTGTGTATTTCTTGTCTTGCCAGAACATTTAAATCTTTATCTGTTATAATAATCTCACCAGATGAAACAGATAAATTAACAATTTCTGAAATTACAACATAATGCGTTACGAATATTAAGTTATTTTTACCATTCCATTTTTTTATATATTCTTTTAATTCTTTTATTTGTTTGTCTTTGTTATGAGCAAACTTTTGACTAAAAAATGAATTCAAAAAACTTTTAGTTTCATAATTTTTAAAGGCATAATAAGCTGTTTCTTTACATCTGCACCATTCACTTGATAAAACTTTGCCTATCTGTATGTCATATTTGATAAAAAACTCACCTATACTCCTTGATTGATCAATACCCTTTTTATTTAAATTACGTTGAGATGCACAGTTCAATAAGTCAAACCCATCAGGATCACCACCACCTGGTGCATACGCATGCCTTATAAATATTAATTTCCCCTTCTCTTTGAATATAATCTTAAAATCATTCGCTGAAATAACTTTAAATGATGTATTGAAAGATATAAATAAGAGGATGATAATTTTAATTAACTTCATTAATGAGTATTAAATTTAAAAAATTAAACAATACAATAATTAAATGCAAAAAATGCCCCAGATTAATAAAATTTAGTAAAAAAATTTCAATTACAAAAAGAAAACAAAATATAACAGAAATTTATTGGGGGAAACCAGTAACTGGTTTTGGAGATATAAATGCAAGATTAATGATTATAGGTCTTGCACCAGCAGCACATGGTGGAACGAGAACTGGTAGAGCATTCACAGGCGATAAGTCTGGTGATTTTTTATTTAGCTGTTTATATAAAGTGGGTATATCTAATTTATCATCTTCTACTCATATTAAAGATGGCTTAGAACTTAGTAAAACGTATATTACCAATATACTTAAATGTGTTCCGCCTAGTGATAAACCATTAAATATAGAACTAAAAAATTGTTCAAATTATTTTGATAATGAAATTCAAAATTTAAAAAACTTAAAAGTTATAATAACCTTAGGAAAGATTGCATTTGATAATTGTATTAAATTTTATAAAAAAAATTTTATAATTAATAAAAAATTTATATTTAAGCATGCTGCAAAATACAAACTGCCTGATGGAAAAATTTTAATTCCTTGCTACCATCCTAGCCCACGAAACGTTAACACCAAAGTCATTAATAGTAAAAAAATGGTAAACCTGCTTAGAGTTGCTAAAAAAATACTCTAAATTTTAATACTATCACAAAAGTAAGGTTTAAAATTTTGAAACAAAGTACTTGGTATTTTCATGGGCTTACCTTTGCTATTAACAAAAACTAGATGTACTTTTGCTTCTGCTATCAAATCTTCTCCTCTTGAAATAAATTGATTCATGAAAAAAGATGTTTTGGTAATTGATTTGATAAAAGACCTAACACTTAATTCATCTTCAAGGTAAGCAGAAATTTTGTATTCAATATTGCAAGATTTAACTATTATTAAGGCCCCAAAATCTTCTTTAATCTTACTATTATTAAAACCCAACGTAACTAAAGCTTCTGTTCGAGCTCTTTCAAGAAACTTTAAATAATTAGCATAATATACAACTCCTCCTGCATCTGTATCTTCGTAATAAACTTTAAGTTTGTGAAAAAAATTTTCATGCATTGCAACATACTATCAAAAAAAAGAATTATTTAATACTAAACTGAGATATAATTTCTTTAATGAAAATTTATTTAATTTGGCTAATCGGTGTAATTGCTTGGAATTTTGGAATACCCGATGCCAAGCCAATAGAAGATGTTGTTGTTGCTATCTTTTTATCATTTGTGAGTATCGGTCTTAAAAAAATTATTAAATAATTATTATTCAGCTGAAAAATAAATATTTTGATAATATGATATAGCTTTTAATTTAGAGTTATCTGTATCAGTCATTATTGCAATGCCAGATATATCTAAAACCTCTATGCCATGCAGCTTCATGAAATCGTCCTTAACATTAGCTTTGACTGTTACCCATTTATTCAGATTGTTTTTTGTTGAAGACAACACATAATCAATTGATTTTTTGGTATAAGGACTAGGCCAATTTTTGCCTATATCATTATTACTAGAAAATACATAGTTTATTGCTCTATTTGATAGAACTGTAGATCCAGTTTTTTTTATAACAAATACTCTAGCAGCATAATCATGTCCCTTTTTGCTATTTTCATCTATACCCGATAAGTCTTTTTCAACTTTCCAAGTAATATTAATAAAAGGGGTTTTTGATAAATCAATTAGAACTTCTTTACCTAACCCTGAGCCTTTACCTTCAGCTTCAGCTTTAATAAAATTACCATTTTTATTAGAACCAATAGTCCATGTTGTTTCACCTTTATATTTTTTTCCAACTTTTAATGTTTTGAATTCCTCCTCTGTAAAATCAAAAACAGTCAATTTTTCAGCAATAACGTTGCTTGAAATCAAAAATAATAAAAATAATATTGTAAAAAATTTTTTTCCCATAAAGAGATTGTATAGCTAAAGTTTGTTAAAAAACAACATTTGAACATACTTTTAACATTCTATGATCAATATTTCACATTAATAAAAAAGAATGAAATCAATTTCTATATTTATTCTATTAATTTATTGGTCAATAATTTTGCTAGCCCCAGTAATCTCTAAAGAAAATAAGACTAACTTGAAGACTTTAAAAATAAGCCTTAATAAGTAGATCTACCGCCACTAATATCAAAAACAGCTGCTGTTGAAAATGAGTTTTCTTCAGAAGAGAGCCAACAAATTAGAGATGTAAATTCTTCAATTTCTAAAAATCTACCTCTAGGTACTTTTGATAACATTCTAACCACATGTTCTTTTGACATTTGATCTAAAATTCTCGTTTTTGCCCCAGCTGGAGTGACAGCATTAACTGCTATATTCTTGTCAGCCAGTTCTTTACCAAGCGATTTAGTTAGTCCAATAGCACCTGCTTTAGCTGCACTATAAGCACTTGCATTTGCATTTCCATCTTTTCCAGCAACTGAAGCAACGTTAACAATTCTACCATAATCATTTTTAATCATGTGGGGCACCACACACTTGCAGCAATTAAATGTTCCCATTAAATTAATCTGAACAATTTTATTCCACTCATCTACATCGTAATCCCATAGTGAAGATGTTGATCCTGTAATACCTGCATTATTAATTAAAATATCAATATTTGAAGATTTTGATATTTCATCTACAGTTTCTTTAACATTTTTAAAATTAGATACATCCACAACATTGTATGAAAGATTTGGATCATTCACTTCTTTAGTGGCTTTCTTTAATTCTTCTTCATCAATATCCCAAATTATAGCTTTTGCACCAGATTTTAAAAAACGTTTAACAATATCTAAACCAAAACCCTGAGCGCCTCCAGTAATAATTGCTGTTCTATTCTTTAAATCAAATTGATGCATAAGATTATTTACTAGCTAGCAAGTAGTAAGTCAATGATGAGATAAAGGCACCAATAATCCATGAGAAAGAATGAAAGGTCATTAAATTCTCATTCCAAATTGTTGATGCTGCAAAAATAAAACCTAAAAATAAAGAATAGATCGCTTTAATATGCCAACCATTAGAGTAAAAATATAAACTATTTTTTTCTAAAGAAAAAATATCTTTATTGTCTAAATTTGTTTTTTTAATTAAATAATAATCAATAACCATAATACCAAATAAAGGTCCAAAAAATGCAGCAAAAGTATCCACAAATGATAAAATTCCAATTTGACTTAAAAGTGGTAGCCAAAAAATACCAATAATGAAACCTATTATAGTAATAATAACTGCAGTGCTTCTTAGATTAAGCTTCATTGGCATAACATTTAGCAATATATTTTGAGTTGGTACGTAATTTGCTATTAAATTTGTAGATGCTGATGAAAAAATTATAAAAAATAACACTAATATTGTTAATTCTATATTGTCTATTTTTCCTATAATATCAGTTGGGTTAGTTAATATTCTTTCCATATTTTCTAAATTTTTATTAAGAAAAATATCTACACCAATCACAATAAATACTGCAAAAAAAGAAAAGATTAATAAGTTTATAATCAAACTTAAATTTCCAGTCTTTAATTCATTTTCATTTTTTACATACCTACTAAAATCACCAAAATTTACAATTACGATTGAGAAGTAAGCAAAAATTGTCCCTACTACTGTAATTAGTGGAACTAAATTATTTTTATCAAATAGATTGTTAATTGAAAATATATCTACAAATGCTGTTGAAGTAACTTTAACATCATAAAGAAAAACTGTTAGAAAGAATATAAGCATTCCTGAATAAACAGTTACTGCTGAAAACCTTATAATAGATCTATTAAATTTATGACTTTTACTAAATAAGTAGGCTTGTAAAAAAATAGCAATAATAAATGCTACTCCATCAATAATATTTAGTCCTAAAAGAAAAACTAAAAAAATTTCATTATCTAAAAAAGTATTGTCAAAAGAAAAAATACAAATTCTTATTAAAAAACTAAATAATCTTGATAAAAAATATGTTTGGATACCAAACATAAAGATACCCACTAAACCTCTAAATAAACCAAAGTATTTTGCACCTTTTACTCCTAAAGAGCTTCTTAAAATTACTGGGAACGGTAGACCATATTTTTGTGATGATTTACCAATTAAATTGGCTAAAAAATAAACAAGAATTGAAGCTATAAGTGTCCCAAACAAAACAACAAAAACATTCAATTCATAAACTAAATATAGTGACGCTATTAAAGAAAACCCAATTACGCTTTGAATATTGCACCCCCAAAAACAAAATAAATCTTTCCAATCCCAGTTTTTTTCATTAGGGTTTACTGAAACTAATTCCCAGTTGAGAAGACTTTTTTTTGATTTGATTTGATTCACCTTTCAGATAATAAACTAATAAATCTTACTGTCCATATAGATAGCTTGGAAGCCATAGTGCGATCTGTGGAAATACAATAATTAAAATCAGCCCAATAACTTGAATCACCATAAATTGCATCATTCCATGATAAATATCTTTAAGATCCCATTCAGGAACTACACCTTTTAAAAAATAGGCTGAAAGAGCGACAGGTGGTGAGAGCCAGGCGGTTTGGAGATTTACAGCAACTAGAATGGCAAACCAAGTTAAGTTAAACCCAAGAGCTTCAACTAAAGGTAATATAATTGGAACTATAATCATAACAATAGGTACCCATTCAAGTGGCCATCCTAAAAGAAAAATCATAACCATAATCATTGCAAGAATTAAGTATCTATTCATTTCTAAACCTAACAAGAAATCAGTTAATAGCATTGGTGTACCTAATCTTGAAAATACTGCTCCAAAGAAGTTTGATGCTGCAACTAAAACCATTATTAAAGCTGAAATTTCTAAAGTTTTAACTAAAGCTTCCTGTAAACGTCCAAATGTTAACTTTCTGTAAGCAAGAGCTAACAATAAAGAACCCATCGCACCGCAACCAGCTGCTTCTGTGGGTGTTGCAAAACCAAATAATATGCTCCCAAGCGAAGCAAAAACTAAAGCTGCAGGAGGAACTAAGCCAATAAAAAATTCTTTCCAAACAGCCACCATACTAGTGGCTCTTAATTCAGGAGGTAATACAGGTCCTAAACTTGGGTCAATCCAACATCTAATAGTTGTATATGCAGCATAAAGTGTTGCTAATAATATTCCTGGAATAATTGCTGCAGCAAATAAATCTGTAACTGGAATTTCCATAATAGGTCCCATAACAACAAGCATAATACTAGGTGGAATTAAAATTCCTAAAGTACCACCAGCAGTAATTGTGCCAGCTGCAAGCCTAACGTTATAACCAGACTTGTTCATTGATTTTGCAGCCATAATTCCTAAAATTGTTACTGATGCCCCAACAATTCCTGTTGCAGCTGCAAAAACAACTGAAACAAACAGTACTGCATAATATAAAGAGCCTCTTACTTTGGCTAACATTAATTGAAATGCTGAAAATAATCTTTCCATTAACCCAGCTTGTTCCATCATAATCCCCATAAAGACAAAGAGAGGTACGGCTGCTAGAGTTTGTTCGGTCATGACCATTGAAAACTGTAAGGTCATCAAATAAAATACTAATTTACCAAATCCTAGATACCCAAAGAAAAATCCTAAAAAAATTAAGGTAAATGAAATTGGAAAGCCTACAAAAATAGAAAATAACATCACACCTATAAGGATAAAACCTAAAATAGCTGGGTCCATGAATTCTGCTAACATTACTCGTCTCCTCCTGGCCACTTACCTTTTGTAGCCGCCCAATAGCTTTTAAATAACTCTGAAATACCTTGAACAATTAAAAATATTATTCCTAACCATAAACATGATTTAATTGGCCACATAAAAGGCATCCATGCTGTGTCCATTCCCTTTTCACCTCTCATGATAGATTCTTGTAAAAAAATTGTCGACATGTAAAGAAATACACTTAGACCAGGAAAATAAAATATCAAATATAACCAGAAATCAATCTTACCTTGAGTTTTAGTTTTAAAATTTCTGTATAAAAAGTCTGCTCTTATATGAACACCTTTAGATAATGCATAACCCGCTCCTAGCATAAACAAAGCACCATATAAAAATCTACTCATGTCATATGCCCACATTGTTGGTGCATTAAATAACTTTCTAGCTAAAACTTCATAAACCATTGCAAATATTAAGGGTATGGTAATCCAACAAACTACATTACCAATATATTTGTTAGCTAAATCAATTTTTGTAATAGTTAATGCCATCCACCTTGGCATATCTTTAGGCATTGGACCCGACCCACCTCTTCTTTCAGCAATCATTTCATCTGAAATATCAAGTTTCATAGGACTGATTTCTTCTTTAGGTTTTTTGGAATCGTGGTTTCTTGGCATAAATAAATTCTCTAAAAAAAAGAAGCGGACCGTTAAGTCCGCTTCAATTGTAATTATCTTTTATCTAGATACTACTTTAATGTTTCTGCGTGAGCCATTCCAAGCTTAGCATTTGACATTTGAGATCCAGACCAAAAAGGTACAGCTATATCAGCAAAGTCTTTTTGAGACTGCCATACTTTAGCAAAGAATGGGTTCTTAGCCGCATTTTTTTCTAAAGCTGCTTTTGCTGCAGCCATATACGCTGGGAAATAGTCAGCTGGAGTGTCATGTAAAATTACACCATGTTTACCAGTCAATTCAGCAAGAGCTTTTCCGTTTTCGTATATTCTGTAACTCATTGATTTTGACAAAGATGCATTCGCAGCAACTTCTAAAGCTTTTTTCTCTAATGCAGACATTTTTTTGTATTTTTTGCCCGTAATGTAGAAGTCAGCATTTACTACTACTTGGTGAAGACCTTGTAGGTAGTAATGTTTTAGAACTTTTTGGAAACCAAATGTCATATCCGGCTTAGGACAACACCATTCAGCAGCATCAATTGTTCCTGCTTCAAGAGCTGGTAGAATATCTCCACCACCCATTGCTACAGAAGCTACACCGAT
>Ga0209632_10003380_pt1 | contig 14717 bp, 14 predicted proteins | sample COG_10_FD_184754 | JGI IMG/M metagenome (GOLD analysis project Ga0209632, IMG submission 184754) | Pelagic Microbial community sample from North Sea - COGITO 998_met_10 (SPAdes) (version 2) | ecosystem: Environmental > Aquatic > Marine > Neritic zone/Coastal water | place: Helgoland, sampling... | reverse complement strand
TTTACCCAATAGCCCATTTTAGAAGTCAAATCATTCCATATATGAGTGTACTTCATTACCTCTTTCTTACACTCTGAGTTGTAATCTTCGACAGAGATTTTTGTGCCAATATCTTCCTTAGTGATTCCTAATTTTTTTTCGACTCCGAGTTCAATTGGTAAACCATGGGTGTCCCACCCTGCTTTTCTATTTACCTGAAAGCCTTTCATAGTTTTATATCTAGGGAAAATATCTTTAATTGTTCTAGCTAATACATGGTGAATTCCGGGAAGTCCATTTGCAGAAGGAGGTCCTTCAAAAAAAATAAATGGCTTTGCGCCTTCTCTTGATTGAACTGATTTTTCAAAAATATTATTATCCTTCCAATAGGATAAAATTTCATCACCTATTTTAGAAAGATTTAAATTATTATAATCAGGAAATATCATGTTTTTTAAACTAGTTGCGAAAATACTAAATTTAGTTATATTCTTGTTAGAAGTGCCTCTTGAAATTAATTTAAATTATTGATTAAATCTTCAATCTTTGATAAAAATATAATTTTAATGGATTTCGTAGAGATATTAAGCTTACTAAATTTTGAAATAAATATTTTTGAAAACCCAAGTTTTTCAGCTTCAGCAATTCTTTGTTCTAGTCTTTGTACGGGTCTTATTTCACCAGAAAGGCCAACCTCTGCTGCAAAACAATATTTTTCATTTAAAACTAAGTCTTCGTTCGATGAGATAATAGCAGCAACAATAGCAAGGTCAAGTGCAGTATCGTCCACAGAAATTCCACCTGTAATGTTCAAAAAAACATCTTTTGAAGCTAATCTAAAACCAACTCTTTTTTCTAATACAGCCAAGAGCATATTTAATCTCTTTGAATTATATCCAGTTGAACTTCTTTGTGGAGTACCGTAAACTGCTGTACTTACCAATGCCTGAACTTCAATCATAAAAGGCCTCATTCCTTCTATTGTTGCTGATATTGCATTCCCGCTAAGTTCTTGATTTTTTTTAGAAATTAATATCTCAGATGGATTAGTGATTTCTTTTAACCCTTTAATATTCATCTCATAAACACCAATCTCATTTGTTGACCCAAATCTGTTTTTATTTACTCTTAAAATTCTGTAAACATGATTCCTGTCTCCTTCGAATTGAAGTACAGTGTCTACCATATGCTCTAATATCTTTGGGCCAGCAATATTTCCATCTTTTGTAATGTGTCCAATTATAATAACTGGAGTGGCTGTTTTTTTTGCAAAATTGATTAATTCAGAAGTACAAGTTTTTATTTGAGATACACTTCCAGGTGCTGAATCTACTAATTCAGTTTTTAATGTTTGAATAGAATCTATAATTAATATTTGAGGTTGTGTTTTTTGAATTTGCTTAAATATACTTTCCAAACTAATCTCAGTTAAAACATAACAATCATCACTTTCGTAATTCATTCTATTGGCCCTCATTTTAATTTGACTTTGACTCTCTTCGCCAGAAACATAAAGTGTAGAGTATGGAAGCCTAATGGCTATTTGTAGTAATAATGTACTTTTCCCAATCCCTGGTTCACCTCCTAATAAAGTAAGGGATCCAGGCACAATGCCTCCACCTAGAACCCTATTAAATTCAGTGTCTGAGGTTACTAATCTATCCTCTTCTTTGTAAACAATATTTGAGATCTTTTGAGGAGTATTTGATTTAACACTTTTAACGGTTTCGGTCTCCCAAGAGTTACTATTGGTTTTTAAAATAACTTCTTCAGAAATAGAATTCCAGCTTTTACATGATGTACACTGACCTTGCCATTTTGGGAAATTGGTTCCGCAATTATTACAAATAAAAGTTGTTTTAACTTTACTCATTAGTACTGTAAATCTTGATTAATTAAATCTGCCTTTTCTAACAACTCATCTTTTGTAATTCCTTTAACATCCTCTAGAGTATATGCAGATCTATATATATGCATTGCTTTTCTAATATCTCCATTCCTTTCGTGATAGAGGCCCATAAAATAGCTTCCTAAAATTGTTTTTGGGTATTTATCAATAGCTAATTTTGAAAGATCTTTGAAGTATTTATACTGCTCACTTTCTTCAATGTATTTTTCAACAGCTCTAAAATCATTAATTAGAATTTCTTTATTTACTCCGTAATAGTTATAAATATTATCATATTTGTCAATCAAATATTTGACAGGAGAGGTTTGAATTTTACTTAAAAATGAGTCATATTCTATAGAATTAATGGCTGAATAAGTAGCAAATACATGTTCAATACCTTCTGAAATTGAATGTATAGGTAAATTATAATGAGTCAGATTTTCATGCTGTTTATATTTAAATGATACTAAATCATTATTTAAAGTCAAAAGATTTTCAGACAACATTTTTGTCCTCTCGTTTATTGACTTAAAGTCTGTATTAGAGCTAACTAAATAATAGAAAATATTACTTTTAATTTTATCAAATCTTTTGATTATGTAATTCTCCATATTGTATGAAAACTTTGGACTAATAGCTATAAAACCTGAAATTGAAGTTTTATTGTTTAACAAAAAATAATTAATATAATTTGCAGTAGCCTCGTGTCCGACAGCTACTTTAAATTTTGTAGTTCGATAGTTTTTATCAAAAAAAGGAATCAACTCTTGAGAAATAAAATCAAAGAAATTTGCACTTGAGGAGATAGGAATAAAATCGATATTATCTAAAACACTGCAGTCATCATATCTTGAATCAATTTGATTAACTCCAACTATTATGGACTCAGGAATATCTCCCCAATATGATAAATAATCAACACTGCCTGAAACAGCCTCAAACATATAATCGCCATCAAAAACAATAATTAGAGGGTAGTCTTTTTTAACATTGTTATCATAGTTTCTAGGTAATTGAATTTTCAACTCACGAGAATCGTTCAAAAATTCAGATTCAAAACTATCATAAATAGTTTGAGAAAAAGAGATATTTATAAAAAAATACAGAACTAGGGACTTAATTTTAAACATATATATTGTTAATATTTTTTATCAATGTGAAGGTAGTAAAATATGTAAAAAATTAATTGGTAATTGACTTATTTCTGTGATTGTTATAAACAGGAAGTAATAAAAGCGAGATTCCTCCAAAAATAATAATCATTATTGTTTGAGAAGACCACATAATCCAACCAAAAGCACGGCTTGGATCTTCAGCAATACTAAAAAGAGAAAATGCAATTACAACAGCTTCAGGATATGTTCCAATTCCTCCGTTGGTTGCTCCTATTGAAAACATTCCAAGTATGAAACCTATTAAAATTGGAGCAAAAGATATATCATTAATTTCTTGCATTGATAAAGATGTAACATAAAACATAAGTACATACATGACCCAAATAAAAATGGTATGAAAAATAAATGCCCATCTATTTTGCATTTTAGTTATTGTTAAGACACCATCAAAGATCCCTTTTAAAAATACTTTGATCTTAATTAACAAGTTGGGGAAAAAATAATTTAATCCGATAATGAGTAAAATAATTACACTTGAAATAAAAAACAATGAAAATACACTCATTGAATTAAATTTTTCTGAAATTAAATTTATTATAAATTCTTTTTTTAAAAAAACTGCCAAACATATGATTGAAAAAGCGCAAATCAAATCTGCAATTCTTTCCGCTATAACGGTTCCAAGTGTTTTGTCGAAAGGAATGTTTTCGTATTTAGAAATTATAGTTGCTCTTGCTACATCCCCAGCTCGTGGAACTGTAAAATTAATTAAGTAAGCAGAAAATACAGCAAAAAAGCTATTTAAAAAAGTAATCTTGTAGCCTAATGGATTTAGCAGATAATTCCATCGATAAGATCTTGAAATATGACTTAAAGTCCCAAAAAAAATACCAAGTAAAATCCAATAAGGATTAGATTTTTGCAGATAAAAAAGAATTTGATTAATAGAGATTTTTGAAAATGAATAAACTACAATTATTAACCCAATTGAAATGGGTAAAATAATTTTTATGGACTTTATTATTATTTTATTCAAAAAGCTATTTTAATAAATTAGTTTTTTCATCAGGAAATACAATAGCAGGGTTAAAAGATTTTGCTTTCTTCAAAGACATAAAAGCATATGTAATTAAAATAAGAATATCGTCAACCTGAACCTTTCTAGCAGCAGCTCCATTGACGGTTATTTCTCCAGAGTTTCTTTTACCTGGAATAACGTAAGTGTCAAATCTCTCTCCGTTATTATTATTAACTATTTGAATTTTTTCTCCTTCTATTATATTAGCAGCATCCATCAAATCTTCGTCAACGGTAATACTGCCGATATAATTTAAGTCAGCTCCTGTTACTTTAACTCTGTGAATTTTCGATTTTAAAATTTGAATTTTCATCTAAAATTTAATTAAGTGCAATATTATCAATTAATCTGATTCCGTCAACAAAAACAGAGATAAAAGCTCTATATTTTTTTTTAAAATTTATAGAATCAGTGGGAACTAATTTATCTTCATCAGCGATAATTAAATATTCTAAATTCATTTGATCAAAAGAATTGATGTTATCGATAACTGTATTTGTTAAATCTTTAATATTGTAATTTGATATGTTGGATTTTAAAAAAGTTAGACTCTTAAAAATATTAGAAGCTACTTTTTTAGATTTTGAAGAAAGTTTATTGTTTCGCGAGCTTAAGGCTAAGCCACTCTTTTCTCTTTGGGTTTCACAGCCAATAATTTTAATATTGGTTTTTAAACTTTTAATTATCTGTAATTGTTGAAAATCTTTTTCTCCAAAATATGCTCTATCAGGCTTTACAATATCTAATAAAAGTTCAACAACTGTTGCAACGCCCTGGAAATGATTGTTTCTAAATTCTCCCTCCATAAATTTATCAAGTCCTTTGAAATTAAATGATTTAACATACATTTTATTTCCATATATTTCTTTTGAGTCTGGAGCAAAAACTAAAACTTCTTCAGAAATGCTTTTTAACAGACTACAATCTTCTTTTAAATTATTTGGATAGGTAGATAAATCCGAGGAACTATTAAACTGAGTGGGATTAATAAATATACTAACAACTGACACTTTATTATTTGAAGATGATTTCTTTAATAATGACAAATGACCTTTATGTAAAGCCCCCATGGTAGGAACAAAACCAATGCTTATGCCTAATTTTCTTAGTTGATTTAAGTGTTCAATTAGCTCTAATTTATTATAAAATATCTTCATTTTAATAAAACTTTAACAGCACGCAAATTTAATATATTACAATTAATCTGCATAATTTTTGTAATTTTGCTACTTTTTGCAGTTAATAATTTTAATACATGGAAATGAAAGAGAAAAAAATATTATACGTGTCATCAGAAGTTGTCCCTTATCTTCCTGAAAATGAAATTTCATCAATGTCTTTTGAAATTCCTAAAATGATAAACAAACAAGGTGGCCAGATTAGAATATTTATGCCTAGGTACGGTAATATTAATGAAAGAAGACACCAGTTACACGAAGTTATTAGATTGTCGGGAATTAATTTGGTTATTGATGATTTAGATATGCCTTTAATTATTAAGGTTGCTTCAATTCCAAAAGAAAGAATACAAGTTTATTTTATAGATAATGAAGAGTATTTTAAGAGAAAATCTACTTTTGCTGACGAGAATGGCAAGCTTCATGATGATAATGACGAAAGAGCAATCTTTTTTGCAAAAGGTGTTATTGAAACAGTTAAAAAATTAAACTGGTCACCTGATATAATCCATGTTCACGGGTGGATGGCTTCTCTCTTTCCGCTGTACCTTAAAACCTACTATAAAGATGAGCCTGTTTTTGAAAATAGCAAAATAGTTACTTCAGTATATGATAAATCATTTGATGAGAGTTTAAATAAAAAATTAGTTGACAAAATTTTATTTGATGAAATAAACGAAGAACTAATTAAAGGGCTAAAAGACCCATCATACAATAATTTAATGAAAAATGCTATTGACTTTTCTGATGCTATAATTTTAGGTTCTCAAGAAATTCCAAAAAAAGTTCAAGATCATTTAAATTCTTCTAAAAAACCTGTCTTAAATTATCAAACACGAGAAACTTTTTCTGAAACATATACAGAATTTTATAAAAACGAAGTTTTAAATCAATAAATGAAAAATATCAAATTATTATCCGTTTTCTTTATCATTCTTATATATTCATGTGATAAAGAGTTTGCTAGTATAGATTCAGATGTTATAAGTGCTGAAAATGCAATTAATTTTAATACTTCATCAATTGACTATCCAATAGTTGCTTCAAACCTAAGATTAAATCCGGTGAAATCTAATAATTTACCCTCATTTATGTTGGGATATAATAACAATCCTTTTTATGGGGAAAGTAAGGCGAGTTTTTTGGGACAAGTTGTTCCTGCAGAGTTCAGTCCATCCTTTGGTGAAAATGTAGTATTAGATTCTGTTGTTCTAACTATTCCGTATTACAGTAGAGGAGTTGATACTGATGATGATGGAAATATAAGTTATGAAATTGATTCTGTATATGGAAATACAGCAACTAAACTTTATGTTTATAAAAGTAATTTTTATTTGAGAGATTTTAACCCGAGTGGAGATTTTAGTGATTCTCAAAACTATTATTCTAATGGTGCATTATCTAATTCTGAATCTATAAATCAATCAGAAATTGAAGCAGAGTTACTATATGAATCTGGCATAATAGGTGATGGATCAGATGATTTTATTCCAAGTTCAGAAAGAATAGATCTAACCTCACTTGATTCTCTTGGAGAAAGTTATGTAGTTAGTAGTATAGCTCCAGCAGTTAGATTAAAATTAAATAACCCAAATGACAATTTTTGGCAAAGTTTATTTTTTGAAAACGAAGGTAATCCTGAACTGATAAACCCTAATACATTTAAAGAATTTTTTAGAGGTCTTTACATCAAGGCTGATGGAGTTAACTCAGAAGGATCAATGATGTTATTAAATTTTGCTTCATCAAACACTAAACTTACAATACATTATACCTCTGAAACTAGTACTGACAGTGATACTGATTCTGGTGGTACTTCAACAGAAACTATTACAAGTCAAAATGAATACGTACTAAACTTTACTGACAATTTGGTTAATATATATGAAAATAATTTTCAAGTAGATGTTTCAAACTCGAATACTGTTGAAGGAGATGAAAGAATATACCTTAAAGGAGGTGAAGGATACATGTCAACTGTAGATTTATTTGGTGGAGATATCCAAGACGATAATGGAGAGATGGTAAATGCATTTGACCATTTCAAAAATTCGTTCTATGATGAGGAAAATGAAATAGCCAATAAGATTATCAATGAGGCTTATATAGAGTTTTTTGTCGATCAGACGCAAGACATTGGATCTGAACCTGATAGAATTTACCTGTATAATTTTGAACAAAACACTGCGCTTATTGATTATTTTCTTGATCAGTCAGTAAGTTCTACAACAATAAATGCCAAAATAAACCATTTAGAGCCACTAACTAGAGATGGAGATTCAATTACTGGGGAGGGTGTTAAATACAAAATTAGAATAACCGAACATCTTAATAATTTAATTTTAAGAGATTCAACGAATGCAAAACTCGCGCTAGTTGTAACTTCAAATGTAGGCTCAATAGATAACTTTTCTATTTTAAATAGTGGCGAAGAAGAACGTGATTTTCCCTCTGGTGCAATTTTAACCCCAAAAGGAACTGTACTGCATGGAAGTCAATCTGAAGACTTAGATAAAAGACCTAGAATCAAAATATATTATACTGACCCCAATGAATAATATTAGAAATTGTAATTTCTTTAAATTAATTAAATCAAAAAACTTAATAAGAATATATTTGTAAAATATGTGTGGAATAGTTGGGTACATTGGGGACAAAAATGCTTACGAAATTGTAATTAATGGATTAAGAAGACTTGAGTATAGAGGATATGACAGTTCAGGTATAGCATTGTATAATTCTGAATTAAATGTTTGTAAAACTAAAGGGAAAGTTGAAAAATTAGTTAAAAAAGCAAAAAAAAGAATTCCACTTAAAGCAACTATTGGAATAGGTCACACAAGATGGGCAACTCATGGTGAGCCAAATGATACGAATGCACATCCACTGATGTCAAATAATGGATCCCTTGTAATTGTTCATAATGGTATAATTGAAAATTATGCTACAATAAAAAATGAATTGATTTCTAAAGGTTACAAGTTTAAATCTGAAACAGATACAGAAGTGCTTGTAAATTTAATTGAGTATGTTCAAGTAACTGAAAATGTAAAACTAGGTAAAGCTGTCCAACTTGCATTATCTCAAGTAGTTGGTGCCTACGCAATTGCGGTCTTTGATAAAAAGAAGCCAGATGAAATTGTTGTTGCTAGACTTGGAAGTCCTTTAGCTATTGGAATTGGAGAAGGTGAAATGTTTATTGGTAGTGATGTTACACCTTTTTTAGACTTCACTAGAAAAGTCATTTATCTTGATGAAGGTCAGGTTGGTGTATTAAGAAATCATAAAGAAACAAAATTTTATGAAATTGCCGGCGATTCTATTATCTCTCCAACTATTGAAACTTTAGAATTAGAACTTTCTGAGATTGAAAAAGGTGGATATGATCATTTTATGCTTAAAGAAATTCACGAACAACCAAAGGCAATAATTGATACACTTAGAGGAAGGTTAAAATTAAACAAAGGAATAATTAAGCTTTCTGGAATTGACAATAATTTAAAGAAATTTACATCTGCCAATAAAATAACCATTATTGGTTGCGGTACTTCTTGGCATGCAGGATTGGTAGGAGAATATATATTTGAAAAAATATCTAGAATTTCTGTTGAGGTTGAATATGCTTCAGAGTTCAGATATAGAGATCCAATAATTAATACTAATGATATTGTAATTGCTATTTCTCAATCTGGTGAAACAGCTGATACTTTGGCAGCAATGAAATTAGCAAAGGAAAAAGGAGCATTCGTATTTGGTATTTGTAATGTTGTTGGATCATCAATAACTAGGGAATCGCACTCTGGAACTTATACTCATGCGGGGCCTGAAATTGGTGTAGCCTCAACAAAGGCCTTTACCACACAAATTTCCGTATTATACCTAATGGCATTAAAAATTGGTAAAGAAAAGGGAATTATTTCATCAACTCTATTTAATAATTATCTAGCAGAATTAAAGCTTATTCCTGAAAAAATTGAAAAAGCATTAAATTATAATTCTAAAGTTGAAGAAATAGCAGAGCAAATTAAAGACTCCTCAAACTGCCTCTATCTTGGAAGAGGATTTAATTTCCCAGTAGCTTTAGAAGGAGCTTTAAAACTTAAAGAAATTTCTTACATACATGCTGAAGGTTATCCAGCAGCTGAAATGAAACATGGACCTATCGCTTTAATTGATGAAAATATGCCGACTGTTGTAATAGCTACCGCTAAGGGCCATTATGATAAAGTAGTAAGTAATATTAGAGAAATTCAGTCTAGAAAAGGTAAAATTATTGCAATTATAACTGAAGGAGATAAAGATGTTAAAGAAATTGCTGACTACTATATTGAGGTTCCTGAAACAATTGAATCATTAACTCCTTTAATCACTACTATTCCACTACAACTATTATCATACCATATAGCTGTAAAACTTGGAAAAAATGTAGATCAACCAAGAAATCTTGCAAAATCTGTTACAGTTGAGTAATGTAACTCATTGATTATCAAGTACTTATATATATTTCTGAACTATTTATATTAATATAAAAAGTGGAAATGATTATTAATACATCACTAGTTACTTAGTTTTATTATTATTTTAGTTACATGAAGATCATTACTTGGAATTGTAAAATGAAATTTAGAGAAGAGTATAAATTGATCTTCCCTATGAATCCTGATATAATTATTATTCAAGAATGTGAAGATTTAAGGAATATACATTTTGATTTATTCTCAAATACTCCATCTGACCTATATTGGATTGGTACCAACCCTTCTAAGGGTTTAGGAGTAATCACATTTAACGATTATAAAATATCATTATATAAAGGATATGATGATAGTTTCAAATATATACTTCCACTATTAATTACAAAAAAAAGTATAAGTTATAATTTAATTGGAGTTTGGACTCAATTAGTAGGAAAAGGAACAAAAGATCACATAAATTATATTAGACAATTCAAATTGTCTATGAAAACATATGATTCATTTATTAAAACTAATAACACAATAATTATTGGAGATTTTAATAGTAATTTAATATGGGAAAAACCTAAAAAACATATTGATTATGATCATAAATATGTAGTTGAAGAACTTCAAAAGAAAAATATAGAAAGTTCATATCATTATTTTTTTAAAGAAAAACAAGGAGAAGAAACAAAACCGACATTTTATTATCATCATAAACAAGAGAAGACTTTTCACATAGACTTTTGTTTTTTGTCTAAAAATCTAACCAAAAAAATTAATAGTGTAGAAATTGGGAAATACCATGATTGGATTAAATATAGTGATCATGTCCCGATGATTATTAATTTAGATCATTTTGATTGATTACCTTTCGTAAATGTTAAGAGAACAAAACATAAAAAACCTTAAGACTGAAAAAGAAGGAATTATTATTTTAAAATCCTTACTTGACACTTTTATTGTTCCAACAAAAGATCAAAGAAAAACTCTTTATAATATTTTAAATATCGATTATAAAAAATACTCAAGGAGTGTGGATGGTGTAGTTATGCATGTTGATTCTTTTGACAATATTACTACTAAAAATGATTTTGATTTAGTTGAAATTAAAACAACCAGTTCTAAAAGTGTTAAAAAATTACCTTATGGAGTCTTCTTTGGGTTTACTAAAAATGAAGAAGATCTTTTTAAGAAGTTAGATAATTACAAACTGTGTATTGTACATACTAAACTTAAAGATTATGTTATGTTGGATTACAATGAATATGAATCTTTAATTCAAAATAAAAGAATTCAATATCAGGTTAACTTTAAAAATCATAATGACTCATAAACCATAATATCTTTTACGGTTGTTTTAAACTCTCTGTTTATCCTCTTTTCTCTAATCTTCCCTTTCTTGTAAATAAAATAAATATAATTGTATCTAAGAATTGAATCCGTTCTTATCGACCTGTAACCTTTCTCAAATAGTATGTAACTAATTCTCTTATATCCATAACCCTCAACTTCTTTTAATCTTTTGATTTCATCGAAAAGTTTTTGTTGATAACCTGTATAATGTGTGGTTTTGGTAAGAGTGGATGTTTTAATACAAATGGTGAATTCCATTGTTAATGAATCGTAAGAAACCACCTTTTTAAAACACTCCGGTACGGTGGAGTAATAACTATTTGATTATTAATTAGAATTCCTCCCAAAAATTTGATGTGAATTCATCTAAAAAATCCGGGAGAATCTTGTTTGTCTCTTCAATTGTTTCAAATTCATCAGCACTGATTTTTGAAGATTCAAATACTTGAATTTCAGTTTTATTTTCTTGATCAAAGGCCATATCTATTTTAAAAGAGATTTCATTTTGCTTACGACGACCTTTAACATTTTTATTTTTTTCTATAAGCCTAATTGGTCTATCAATTGAAAAAATTTGATTGGATGTAATTTGAGCATAAGACAAATTATATTTTTCATTATCAAATTTTGATAACAGTAATTTTCCTGTTCTTAAATATTGATTAAAAGCAACTCCAAGCAATTTAAATTTAAATAAAGATTTAGTGTTTTCAAAATCTAGTCTTATTAGTGCAAAATCCTCAGAATTTATATATAAAGTTCCTTTATACTTTGAACTTCCTTTGGGTGTGCAAACTATTACATAAATCAAATCCTCTCCAATAAAATTAAGTTCAGGTTCAGAGAAAGTATATTTATTTGGTTTTAAAATAAAATTAAAATCAGAATCTTCATTAAAAAAAAGAGTAGAATAAAAATTATTAATAGTATTTCTTTGATTACCTGCAAAGTTCTTTTTTCTTTTTAAATCCTCTTCCTTTTTTTTACTTATAACTTCTAAATCTGTACTATCAACATCATGTAAACCATCAATTTCAAGATCACCTCCAAAAAGTCCAGATTTAATTTTAAAATAAGAATCAGACTTAATGTTTTCTTTTAAATACAACTCAAGCTTTGTATTTAAAGATTCTAGTATTTCATCCTCTTTGTTATATGTTTCTCTTGCCTTAATTAAACTAATCTTTTGCTTGTCTTGCTCTATGTTTCCGAATTGGTAACACAAAGTTTCTAAGGCATTTTTATTCTCTTTCGAAAGATTATTTGAAATACTGTCTAGTAATGATCTATTTATTTCTTTTATAGATGATTTAAATTTACTAGTGTTAAATCTTTTCGTTTTAGAGATAGATCTCTTGCTTAAAAATATTTTATTTTTAGTAAGACCCTTTTCATAATTTTTATCAATGTTTTTATATACCTCTTGAACTATTTCAATAGAACTAAGTCTTTTATTAGTTAAAATAACATCCTTTAAAACTACAGGCTTTGGACTTAAATATATAATACTGTCTTTAAATTTTAATAATGGATAGGATCCTTTTTCATAACCCATGGATGAAACAAATAAAGAATCTTGATTAATTAATTCTGATGTGATTAATTGAAAGATTCCATTTTCGTCAGAAATTAAACCTTTATTATTTGAAAAAGAAACTGTTGAAAAAGGTATTGGAGATAAAGTAAGGGAATCTTTAACTTGAACAGTTATAGATTGTGCATTAATTCCACAATACGCTGTAAATATTAATAAAATTATTATTTTTTTCATCAAATAAATAATGGTACAAATATATTGTTTTTACTATATTCATTGAAAATTTAATTCATAGTTTATGCCTTTTACAAATGATGCTATTGTTTTTGGAATTTTAATGATTTCTCTTGGTTTTGTTTTTTTTACCGAATCAAAAAAAAGTGGGTTTTGGTATAAATTCTATAAGGTTATCCCTGGATTACTAATGTGCTATTTCATTCCTGCAATCTTTAATTCATTGGGTATTATTTCATCTGAGGAATCTCAAACCTATTACATTGCAAGCAGGTACTTACTTCCAGCTTCATTAGTACTTATGACGTTAAGCATTGATTTAAAGGCAATTTACAATCTTGGCTACAAGGCATTAATAATGTTTTTTACTGGAACAATAGGAATAGTTATTGGTGGGCCCTTGGCTATATTAATCTTGTCAGGTTTCTTTCCGGAATTATTTAACGGAGCAGGACCTGATGCTATTTGGAGAGGTTTATCAACTTTAGCTGGTAGTTGGATAGGTGGTGGCGCTAATCAGGCAGCTATGTTAGAAATATTTGAGTATAATCCCCAAAAATACGGAGGGATGGTCCTAGTTGATATTGTTGTAGCTAATATTTGGATGGCTATTATACTACTTGGAATTGGTAAAAAAGACGCTATTAACAAATGGCTGAAAGCCGATACATCAGCGATTGAAAAATTAAAAGAAAAAGTGATATCATTCACTAATAGTAACCAAAGGAATCCATCATTAACTGATTATATGATATTACTATCTATAGGTTTTGGAACAGTTGGACTATCTCATTTTGGTGCAGAAATTATATCAAACTTTTTAATTAATAACTTTGATTCTGTGGCCGATAAATCCTCAGGTCTCTCATCTTTTGGGTCTAAATTCTTTTGGATGATTAGTATCGCAACATTTGTAGGCATTGGCCTATCTTTTACAAAAGCAAGAAATTATGAAGGAATTGGAGCCAGTAAAATTGGAAGTGTTTTTATATATATACTCGTTGCTACAATTGGGATGAAAATGGATTTAGGCTCAATTCTTGATGAGCCAAAATTAATTTTGATAGGTCTCATATGGATGGCCATTCATGCTATATTATTAATATTAACTGCTAAATTAATTAGAGCCCCTTACTTCTTTCTTGCAGTGGGAAGTCAAGCAAATGTTGGTGGCGCAGCATCTGCTCCAGTAGTCGCCGCTGCTTTTCATCCATCTTTAGCTACAGTTGGAGTTCTGTTAGCTGTATTTGGTTATGTCGTTGGGACTTATGGGGCAATGATTTGTACGTATTTAATGGAATATACATCTAACTTATAATGGAGAAAAAAACACCACGTATTTACAGAAAAGAGAAAGGGCAAATAGTTGTTGAAGGTCTAATTGATTTAACAGATTTAGATGGCAATAAAATTGAACATGGAAGTAGATTTACATTATGTGGATGTACAAAATCAAAAAAATTACCATTTTGTGATGGCTCTCATAAAGGCTAATTAATGGAGCAAACTAAAGAAGAAGAGTTTTGGAATACTCTTACTCATTTTATTGGGCTTATACTTAGCATCATAGGGCTACCTGTTTTACTGTATTATAATCAAAACCTTACTGATTTTAGTTTTCAGAGTATCTTATTTTTTGAATTTGGTATGATTTGTCTTTACTCTGCTTCTACACTATATCATTATTCAACCAATTTGAAATTAAAACAAAAATTTAGAGTTTTTGATCATATAAGTATTTTCTATTTAATAGCAGGTTCTTATGCTCCAGTATGTTTAATAACATTATACTCTGATTCGGGAACAAAAATCTTTGCAATTGTTCTGTTAATTGCTTTAATCGGAACTATTTTTAAACTATTTTTCACAGGAAAATATGAAAAATTTTCACT
>Ga0209632_10003377_pt1 | contig 14722 bp, 8 predicted proteins | sample COG_10_FD_184754 | JGI IMG/M metagenome (GOLD analysis project Ga0209632, IMG submission 184754) | Pelagic Microbial community sample from North Sea - COGITO 998_met_10 (SPAdes) (version 2) | ecosystem: Environmental > Aquatic > Marine > Neritic zone/Coastal water | place: Helgoland, sampling... | reverse complement strand
CGCTACCAAATCTTTTTAAGATATTTGCAATTGGTTCTACTTCAGAAATTTCAATAGAAGGATTTAAATTTCTTTCTCTAAATCCAATAAGATCTCTTAAATGTATCGGGGGTAAACTGTAAATTCCATTAACATATTTTTTATAACCCTCATAAGAATTTGATCCAACAGAACTTTGTAATAAATGCATCAAATTACCTTGATACTGATGAGTTTCTCCATTTTTTCTATACCTATATAATCCTCCAATTGGTAAAACTGCACTACTATCACCAAATGCTTGCTTATGAATAGTTCTTAACTTTTTTTCAATTCCACTCAATCCTATTCCTGAAATTTTGGATAAAACTCCTGGAAAAAATTCGGATGCAATAGTTCTGCTCAAACCAACTGTCTCAAAATTACATCCTCCTCTATATGAACTTAAAACTGATATTCCCATTTTGGACATTATTTTTAATAAGCCGTAATTAACTGATTGAATAAATCTCTCTATACATTCATCATAAGCAAATTTTCCAAATAATTTTTTTTCAAATCTTTGATATAGACTATCTAGCGCTAGATAAGGATTAACTGTTGTGGCACCCACACCTATAAGGGTTGCAAATGAATGTGTGTCTAATGCCTCTCCAGTTTGAACATTAATAGACGCATATCCTCTTAATTTATTTTTAATGAGATGAGTATTTACTGCACCAACACTTAAAAGCATTGGAATTGCTAATCTATCTTCTGACACACTTTTGTCACTTAAGATTAGCTGAGTTAAACCTTTTCTAACTGAAATCTCAGCCTCACCTTGAATTTTTTTGATTGCCTGCTCAAGACTATCTTTCCTGTCGAATGTACAATCAATCGTAATAGAATTTTTTCCAAAAAAGTTGGTAAATTTTTCTAATTGTGAATTTGACAAAATAGGACTGTTTAAAACATATATGTTTTCTTCTGTTAAATTAGTAAAATCTAAAATATTTCCAAGGTTACCAAATCTTGTTTTCAAACTCATAACCTTATTTTCTCTTAATGAGTCAATTGGTGGATTGGTTACCTGGCTAAAATTTTGTCTAAAGAAATGATAAAGTGGTCGATATTTATCAGACAATACTGCTAACGGCGTATCATCACCCATTGATCCTATTGCCTCTTTTGCGTCCTCAGCCATTGGATGGAGGATAAGCTCTAAATCTTCAAGGCTATAACCAAATGAGTGCTGTCTTTTTTTAAGCTCTTCACCAGAAAAAATTGGTTTTTCATTTTTAATTATAAGTTTTTTATCTAATTCAATAATTTGGTTATTAAAATGTTTATATTCTTTTGCTAAAAAGTCTTTAATTTGGCTGTTCGTAAACACTTTACCTTTTTCAATTCTAACACCAATTATTTCTCCTGGTCCTAATCTTCCTTTTGTAATTATCTTTTTTTCATCTAATTCTACCATTCCAGTCTCTGATCCAGCACAAAGAATTTTATCTTTAGTAATTGTAAACCTCATTGGGCGAAGACCATTTCTGTCAGTTGCTGCAATTACCCATTCGTTATCTGTACCTGCTATAGCCGCTGGACCATCCCAAGGTTCCATTGTACTATTTAAGAAATTGAATAGTTGTCGGTGATCTTTAGAAAGTGTTTTACTTTTTTTAGACCAAGCATCTGGAATTAACATTAGCTTAGCTAAAGGTGCTGGTTGACCAGATATATTCAATAATTCAAATACACTATCTAAAGCAGCAGAGTCAGATGATCCTGCTGGTATTACTGGTTTTAAATTTTCCATATTATTAAAAAGTGGGCTATCCATTTCTTGCTCATGAACCTTCATCCAATTATAATTTCCTTTTAAAGTATTTATTTCTCCGTTGTGTGCTATTGCTCTAAAAGGTTGTGCAAGGTCCCAACTTGGAGCTGTATTGGTAGAAAATCTTTGATGAAATATTGCGTAACGAGATATAAATCTCTCATCTTTTAAATCCATATAAAATTCTGCAATAGATTCTGCTAAAAACATACCTTTGTAGATAATTGATTTTGAGCTAAGTGAACAAATATAAAATCCATCTATTGCATTTTTAATTACTTCTTTTTCTATTTTTCTTCTTGACTCATAAAGTTTACGCTCAAGATCTTTTCCTCTTAAGCTTTTGTCGTTATTTTTAAAGAGTACTTGAGTAATTTCTGGTCTTGTAAAATTTGCTTTTTCTCCAAGCACTTTTGTATTTACCGGAACCTGTCTCCAGCCGTATATATTAAAATTACTTTTTGTAAGCTCACTTTCAACTAATGTTCTTGCATTTTCTTGAGCCTCATAATTATTTCTTGGGAGAAAAATCATTCCCACACATATGTCTGAGCCATCATGTTTGTGACCCGTAATTTCTATTTTCTCAGTAAAAAAATCAGATGGAATTTCTATATGGATTCCAGCTCCATCTCCTGTTTTTCCATCAGCGTCTACCGCACCTCTATGAAAGACTGCTTTTAAGGCATTTATTCCATACTCGACTACTTTTCTTGATTTTTTACCCTCTGTTGAAGCTATTAAGCCTACACCACAAGCGTCATGCTCCATGCTTTTTGAATAAACGTTTCCTTCCTCTAAAATTTTACGATTTTTGAAATATTTTTTCATTAAGCTACTTTTACTTTTTTGGCTTCTTTCTCTTCTAAAAATACTTTAATCGACTCTGCAACATCCCTTCCATCTTTAATAGCCCAAACCACCAAAGAGGCTCCTCTTACTATATCGCCAGCAGCAAATACACCAGAAAGGTTGCTTTCCATAGTATCAAAATCTACTTTCAGTGTGCCCCATTTAGTTACTTTTAAATCTTTAGAATCAAATAAATTTGGCAAATCCTCAGCATCAAATCCTAAAGCTTTTATAACAATATCTGCTTTAATATTAAAATCTGAATTTTCTTGTATCTCTGGTTTTCTTCTACCACTATCATCTGGTTCACCAAGTTTAATTTTATTTACAATCAAACTTTCAACTTTATTTTTTCCAATAAATTCTTTTGGACTTGATAACCAAACAAATTCCACTCCCTCTTCTTCAGCGTTTCCAACTTCACGAGCTGATCCGGGCATATTTTCCTTATCTCTTCGATATAAGCATTTTACTGATTTTGCATTCTGTCTTACCGAAGTTCTAACACAATCCATTGCTGTGTCTCCTCCACCTATAACAACAATATCTTTTCCCTCTGCATTTAAAGTGCCATTATCAAATAATTCTACATCGTCTCCTAAACCTTTTTTGTTTGAAGCAGTCAAAAAATCCATAGCTGGAAAAATATTTGCTAAATCTTCACCAGGTAAATCTACTTCACGAGCTTTGTAAACACCTGTAGCAATTAATATTGCATCATGTTTTTCCCTTAATTGGTCTAGACTAGCATCTTTACCTACTTCAAAATTTTGAACGAATTTAATACCACCTTCTTTTAAAAGTTTAGTCCTTCTTTCAACAGCAAATTTTTCTAATTTGAAATTTGGAATACCATAAATCAGTAATCCACCTGCTCTATCATATCGATCATAAATCGTAATTTGATAACCAAGTTTACGCAATTGTTCACCAGCAGCTAAGCCTGCTGGACCAGCACCTATAATACCTACACTTTGACTTTTTTCTCTTTTAACTTCTATTGGTTTAACCCAACCTTCTTTCCATGCTGTGTCTGTTATATATTTTTCTACAGAACCTATGGTAACTGTTCCATGTCCAGATTGCTCAATAACACAATTTCCCTCACACAACCTATCTTGAGGACATATTCTTCCACATACTTCCGGCATATTATTGGTACTTTGTGATAATTCATAAGCCTCTTTTAACCTTCCTTCAGCCGTTAATTTTAGCCAATCAGGAATGTTATTGCTTAAGGGACAATGGACTTGGCAAAATGGAACTCCACACTGTGAACATCTACTTGCTTGCTCACCTGCTTTTTCTTGAATAAATTCATGATAAATCTCATTAAAGTCATCTTTTCTATTAGAAACCCCTCTTTTAGGTGGGTTTTGTTGACCTATATTTACAAATTTTAACATTTTATCTGACATGAATTACCTTTTTTTTATCTAGAATATATTAAGTTTTAATTAATTAAAGTAAAACTAAGTCAACATTATTGACCTATATTTACAAATTTTAACATTTTATCTGACATGAATTACCCTTTTTTTATCTAGAATATATTAAGTTTTAATTAATTAAAGTAAAACTAAGTCAATATTATTGACCTATATTTAAATAAAAATAGCTTAAAATATCAATTTTACAAATTTTGCATAGCTAATATGTTAAAATCGAATTGTTTTAAATGAATATTTTTTAAGCTACGTAAGTGACATGTTTCAAAATATTATAGAAATTATAATACTTTCTGCAATTCAAGGTGTCTCTGAATTTTTACCAATAAGCTCTTCAGCACATTTAATATTGGTTTCAAGTTTATATGAATTTAAATCTAGTTCTTTATTAATAGATATCAGTCTTCATTTGGGGTCATTATTTGCAATAATTTATTTTTTTCGAAATGATTTATTAGATGTTAAAACTAATAAAAAACTTCTTGGTTTAATTATTTTGGGTTCTATTCCACTTATTATCGTTGGATATATTTTATATTCAACAAATTTAATTTACCAATTAAGAGATATTAAAGTAATCGCCTGGATGACACTAATATTTGGGGTTTTACTATATTTTGCAGACAAAAGTCACTTTGATAAAAAAATTTCTTCTCACTTAAATCTTAAAACTATTTTTATTATAGGATTGTTTCAAATATTTTCACTTATACCTGGTGTAAGTAGAGCAGGGATTACAATAACAGCTGCTAGAATTTTAAAATTTAATAGAGTGGACTCAAGTAAAATTTCATTTTTACTTTCTATACCAGCATTAAGTGGAGCAAGCTTTCTTGGATTAAAAGATATTTTTGAACAATCTTTTGAATTTAATTATCTAGTTATTATTGCAATAGTTTCTTCTTTTATTTTTTCTTTTGTAACAGTTAAATTTTTTTTAGATTACATTAATAAATTTTCTATGAATGCATTTGTGATTTACAGAATAATTATAGCACTAATTTTATTTGCCATAATATACTAAGAGTATCTTTTTTTAAATAAAGGTAATAGTTGAGATAACAAAACACCACATAGAATAAAAAAACAACCAAGAAGATTATTAATATCTAAAATTTGATCTAAAATATACCAAGCTGCAATCGTTGCAAATACACCTTCTAGTGAAAAAATAATTGCAGCTGGGGCAGGGGTTATATTTTTTTGAGCATAAATTTGTAAAACAAATGCAAATCCTCCTGATAAAATTCCAGAATATAGAATAGAATAAATTTCCTTAATAATATTTGAATAAATAAACTCCTCATAGATAGATCCTATTAAACAAGAAAACATTGCAACAATTAAAGTTTGAATTGCACCAAGAGTTAATGGAAGATTATATTTTACAACAATGATACCCGTAAAAATTATATGTGTGCTCCAAAATAAAGCGCCCAAAACTACAAGACTATCTCCAAGTCTTACTGTTGCATCTTGAAAATTTGTTAATAAATAGCCTCCTATTAAACACAAAATCACTGAAGGCCAAACACTCCAGTGAATTGATCCTCTTCTAAATAAAAAAATTATTATTGGCACCATAGGCACATAAAAAATAGTAAAAAAAGCAGCATTTGCGACATCTGTATAAAGTAGTGCAACTTGTTGTAATGCTGAGCCTAAAAATAATGATAATCCAATTAAAGATGAAAGAATAATAAATGTTTTAATATCAGTCTTCAATTCTGATTTTATTTTTTTAAACTCAAATAAAATAGCAAATGGAATTATAGCTAAAAATCCAATAAAAAATCTGACTGTATTAAATGTGAATGGTCCTATATTGTCCATGCCTGTATCTTGGGCTATAAAAGTAGTTCCCCAAATAAACGTACATAACAAAGCGCTTAGTAATGAGATAGTTTTTGACATGATTACGATTAGACAGCTAACTTATAAGCAAAATTTTTTCCTAAATTTTCTTTTAAATCATTATTAAATCTTGCTGCTTCAGCACCATCTATAATTCTATGATCATAAGATAACGAAATTGGTAACATGGTTCTTATTTTAAATTTTCCATCCATATAGATTTGTTTTTTTTGTGATTTACCTATTCCTAAAATTGCAACCTCAGGATAATTTATTATAGGAGTAAAAAATGATCCACCAATTCCACCCAGACTAGTAATAGTCATAGAGCCTCCAAATAGTTCTCTTTTATCAATTTTAAGATTTCGGCAAAGTTCGCTCACTTCTTTTAATTCTTTGCTAAGTATAGAAATTTTTTTGTAATTAGCATCTCTTATTTTGGGTACCATCAATCCATTTGGTGTATCTACGGCAATTCCAATATGATAATATTTTTTTACAGTCATTTTTCCATTTTCAATATCATCTATTGACGAGTTAAAACTAGGAAATTTTTTTAATGAAGCAACTAATGCTTTAATAATAAAAGCTAAAGGAGTAATTTTCATTTTTTCTCCAGTATAAATATCTGTCAAAGATCCTCTAAAATTTTCCATCTCAGTTATATCTGCTTCATCATGATTAGTTACATGAGGAATTGTTGACCAAGAATTAACTAAATAGGTCGAGGCTAATTTTTTTACTCTTGGTATACTCTTAACTTCAACCACACCAAAATCAGAATGCTCAAATTCATTTTTAATTTTATTTGACTTGCTTTCTTTAATTTCATTAATATTTTTTGGTTTAGAAGAAACAAATTTTTTAATATCATCCTCTATAACTCTTCCATCTTTTTCACTTCCAAAAACTTGATTAATATCTACTCCTAGTTCTCTTGCAAATTTTCGAGTTTTTGGGCTTGCAGATGAAACTCCTCCATTTTTAGCTTTAATTTGATTGGTTAAAGTTTTCTCTATTTCTGGTTTAATTATTTTTTTTTTAAATTCTTTTTCGATGTCTAGCTTTTCTTCAATTATTTTTTTTGGTTGCGATGTAATTTCTAAAATTAATATTAAATCACCCTCTGAAACTTTATCTCCTACTTTTATCTTTAAAGATTTGACTTTTCCCTCAAAATTTGATGGTATTTCTACGCTAGATTTGTCACTTTCAATTGTTATCAATGCATCATTTTTTTTGAGTATTTGACCTTCTGAAACTAAAACTTCTATTACTTCAACATCATTAAAATCACCTATATTTGGAACTTTTATCTCTTGATCTGACATTTTAAAGCTTGGTTGGCATAGGCTTTTCACCATCAATATTATATTTTTTTATAGCCTCTTTTGCATATTTTGATGCTATTAGCTGTTCTTTAGCAAGAATACTCAAGCTATAAGCAACTAAATGTTCCTTATCTACCTCAAAAAATTTTCTAAGGTTTTTTCTTGTATCACTTCTACCAAAACCATCTGTTCCTAAGGAGTAAAAGCTTTTGTTTGTATATGGTCTAATTTGGTCTGAATTAATTCTCATATAATCTGAGGCTGCCATGATTGGGCCCTCAGATTTCTCTAAACATTTTTCAACAAAAGAAATTTTTTGTTCTTTATCTGGATTTAAAAGATTATATCTCTCAACTTCCATTCCATCTTTTCTTAATTCATTAAAACTTGTTACACTCCAAATGTCACTATCTATTTGATATTCATTTTGAAGTACTTCAGCTGCAGCCATCATTTCACGTAGGATTGTGCCAGAACCTAAAAGTTGAATTTTTGTTTTCTTAAACTTGTTAAATTCTTTAATTTTATACATTCCTTTAAGAATACCTTCTTCACAGTTTTTATCTTTGGGCATTTCAGGATGAGAGTAGTTTTCATTCATTGTTGTAATATAATAAAAAACATTTTCTTTCTTCTCATGCATTCTTCTCATGCCTTCTCTAAAGATTACAGCTAACTCATAATGAAATGTAGGATCATAAGATACACAATTTGGTATTGTTGAGGCTAATAAATGACTATGTCCGTCTTGGTGTTGAAGCCCTTCTCCAGCTAAAGTTGTTCTTCCTGCTGTAGCACCAATTAAAAATCCTCTTGCCTGACTATCTCCTGCAGCCCATGCAAAATCACCTATTCTTTGAAAACCAAACATAGAGTAAAAAATATAGATTGGTATCATCTCAATATCATGATTCGTATATGCAGTTGCTGCTGCTATCCAAGAAGACATTGCACCGGCCTCGTTAATTCCTTCTTCTAAAACCTGTCCATTCTTATCTTCTCTGTAAGAACTTAGCTGCGCTGAGTCTTCAGGCTCATACTTTTGACCTTCATGGGCATATATTCCAATTTTTTGAAAAAAACCTTCCATTCCAAATGTTCTTGCTTCATCAGGAATTATTGGAACTAGTCTTGGTGAAATATTTTTATCTCTAAGCAAATTTGTAAACATTCTTACCATAGCCATTGTAGTTGACATTTCTTTTTCACCTGTTGAAACTTTCATAAAATCAAAGATATCTTTTGATGGTGCTTTAATAGGTTTTGCGTAAGTTGTTCTTTCGGGCAAGAAGCCCCCTAAGTTTAATCTTCTCTCTTTTATATATTTAATTTCTGGAGATTTTTCATCAGGCTTAAAATATTCAACATTTCTAACTTGTTGGTCTGTTAAAGGAACATCAAAACGATCTCTGTAGTATAATAAATCATCTACATCTAATTTTTTTGTTTGATGAGTAGTGTTTACACTTTCACCAGTTTTACCCATACCATATCCTTTAATAGTTTTAGCTATAATAACCGTTGGGCTACCTTGATTTTTTGAGGCTTGATCATAAGCCGCATATACTTTGTGAGGATCATGACCGCCTCTATTCAATCTCCAAATATCTTTATCTGATAAGCTCGAAACTAACTCTTGTGTTTCTGGATATTTGCCAAAAAACTTCTCTCTAACATAAGCTCCATCTCTAGCTTTCATTGCTTGATACTCTCCATCAACTGTTTCATTCATTATCTTTACTAAATGACCAGTTTTATCGTTAGTAATTAGTGAGTCCCAATAAGAGCCCCAAATTACTTTTATTACATTCCAGCCCGCTCCTCTAAAACTTCCTTCTAGTTCTTGAATAATTTTACCATTTCCTCGTACGGGACCGTCTAGTCTTTGAAGATTACAGTTAACAACAAATATTAAATTATCTAATTTTTCCCTAGCAGCTAAACCTATCGCCCCCATAGACTCTGGTTCGTCCATTTCCCCGTCACCTAAAAATGCCCAAACTTTTCGACCCTCATCTTTTATTAAACCTCTATTAATCAAATACTTCATATATCTTGCTTGATAAATTGCTAGCATGGGACCTAAACCCATCGAGACTGTTGGGAACTGCCAAAACTTAGGCATTAGCCATGGGTGTGGGTATGAAGATAATCCTCCAGGCTTAACTTCTTGTCTAAAACTATCTAACTGTTTTTCATTCAATCTTCCCTCTAAAAATGCTCTAGCATACATTCCTGGTGCACTATGACCTTGAAAATAAACTAAATCTCCACCAAAGTTATTATTTTTAGCTCTCCAAAAATGGTTCATTCCAACATCGTATAATGTAGCAGCTGATGCAAAGGTACCTATGTGCCCGCCTAGCTCAGGAAACTTTTTATTTGCCCGAACCACCATTGCAGCTGCGTTCCATCTAATTAAAGATCTAATTCTTCTTTCAATATTTTGATCTCCATTTGATTTTACTTCTGCCTCTGGAGGAATTGTGTTTATGTAAGGGGTGTTTTGTGTGAAGGGAATATTTGCACCTTCACGATATGCTTTGTTAATTAATTCTTTAATTAAAAAGTGAGCTCTTTGATTTCCATCTTTTGAAATGACTGCTGATAAAGATTCTATCCAATCTTGAGTTTCGAGTGGATCTAAATCACTATCATTAGTTACTTGAATAATTGATTGTTTTTTTTCTTGAGCTGGGTTCTGAAGAACTACATTTTCTTCTTTTTTTTCTGCCATTGCTGCTTCAGCTTGCTTAATAATGCTCTCAGTATCTTTTGGGATTGGTTTATCTAAGGAATCTTGATCAGTTGATATAAGGCTTAAAAGTAAATCTCCCTTTGAAACTTTATCTCCAACTTTAACAGCTACAGCTTCAATACTACCAGAAATAGTTGATGGGATTTCAACACTAGATTTATCACTTTCTATTGTTACTACTGGATCATTTATCTTTATTTGATCACCTTGTTTTACTAGAATTTCAATAACTTCAACTTCATCAAAATCTCCAATATCTGGGACAAGTAATTTTTCACTCATTATTTTAAAATGTTTTATATACCTAAAAAAACTATAATTAACGTAATTTTTAACTGTTAATACGCTTTTTAACACATAGATGTATTTTATTTGAACAAAAATTATAAAAAAAATCAAAAAATGCCACTACTTTGATATGTTGCTTTAATTATTAAACTATGGACCGCTGGCCAAATTGGATAAGGCGCTCGGCTACGAACCGGGAGATTCCAGATTCGAGTTCTGGGCGGTCCACCAAAAAAGGAAATAGAATGTTAGACTGGCTATTAAAAGCATCATTACAAAAATCTGTTATATATTTTTTTATAATTGTTTTTATAATTTTATTAATTTTAACTTTTGTATTATAAAAAACTATGAGTAATGAATTTAAACAAATAAGTGTTAAACAAGGTTTTATGAAGCACAATGGTGGTGTTTTATTTAGAACAATATCTGAAACAGAGTACGAATTTAAATCTACAATTAGTGAAAATCATTTAAATGCTGCGGGAATTACTCATGGTGGCTACTTATCTGCTTTAGTTGATGCAGGAGCAGGATCGGCAGCTCATAAATCAGCAAACGGCGCACCTTGTGTAACTATTTCTTTAGATTTAAAATTTATTGGTGCATCCAAAGCTGGTGATGAAATAACTGGATTTACAAAAATATTAAAAAAAACTAACACACTTATATTTTTATTTTGTGAATTAAAATGTAATAACAAAATAATAACATCAGCATCTGGTGTTTGGAAAATTTTAAAAATTAAAGATTCAAATTTAGGTCCTGGTGGCTAATTACTTTTTTCGTCTGTAATTTAAATAACCAAATGCTATAAATAACATAATTGCAATTGGGTAAACTATTCCTTTATTTGGTCTATTTGAATTTTCTATTTTAAGTTCACTTATATAATCACCCATTTCAAATCCACTTTTCTTAGCTACTCCATTCCATTTTAAAGTATCAACAACAATATTGTCTTCTTGTTTAACTAAACTAATTCCATATTCTTCTAAATTATAATCTTCTTCAAAAGTATTTTTACTAATAACAAACAACTTATATCTTTCGCCATATGGGCTTGGTCTTGTAACTTTAAAACGCACTTCTTTATTGTGGTCTAACATAGCTAAATTAATTTTATTAATATCTTGATAGTTATATTTTGGATAAAATTTGTTTAGAATAAATTCTGGAGATAATAATGAAATAGAAATTATTAAAAAAATAATTATTTCATACCATCTCAATCTATTTATAAACCAGCCTTGCGTTGCTGAAGTAAATACTAATATCCCAGCTAAAGAAGTTATTATTACAACTAGTGCATGCCAAATATTTTCAATTCCTATCAAGAGTAACTCATGATTAAACAAAAAGACAATTGGAAGTATCCCTGTCCTTAAACTATACCAAAAGGCCTGAAGACCGGTTTTGAGTGGATCACCTCCAGAAATAGCGGCAGCAGCATATGAAGCAAGGCCAACAGGTGGAGTCACATCAGCCATTAATCCAAAATAAAAAACAAATAAATGAACTGCAATTAATGGAAAAATAAAACCTGATGCGTTTCCAACATCAACCAAAACTGTTGCCATCAATGAAGCAACCACAACGTAGTTTGCTGTTGTTGGTAAACCCATTCCAAGAAGCAAACACAAAATTATTGTTAAAAATAATAAGATCGTAACATTATCTTTGGCTATAGATTCTATTACTATAATTAAATTAGTACTCAATCCTGTAGATCCTACAGCTCCCACTATTATACCTGCTGTTGCTATAGCTATACCAACACCAACCATATTTAAGGCCCCTTTTTCAAAACCGACTATAGTTTGGTTAAACCAAATTTTTAATGCTTCTTTAAAATTAGAATTTTTAATTAATAAATTAATTAAATTTACAAAAATTAATGAAATAGTTGCATAAAAAATAGAATAAGATGCAGTAAATCTTAGATAAACTAGCATGTAGATCAGAACAAATATTGGTATTAAAAAATGTAAACCTGACAAAAATGTTTTTTTCAAATTTGGAACGTCAGCATCATCCATACCTTTTAAATTTAATTTTAGTGCTTCAAGATGAGAAATATAAAATAAAGCAATATATGAAATAATTGCCGGCAAAAAAGCATGTTTAACAATTTCAAAATAAGTAACTCCAATAAAGCTTGCCATAACAAAAGCGGCAGCTCCCATTACTGGTGGCATTAACTGTCCATTTACTGAAGATGAAACTTCTATTGCGCCAGCTTTTTCTTTTGAAAAACCAGTCTTTTTCATTATTGGAATTGTAAAAGTTCCTGTTGTTACTGTATTCGCAATAGAAGATCCCGAAATTAAACCTGTCATACCAGATCCTAAAATTGCAGCTTTTGCTGGACCACCTCTCATTTTTCCAACCATTGCAAATGCTAAATCTAAAAAATATTTTCCCCCTCCTGCTGTTTCTAAAAGAGCACCAAACAGAACAAATAAAAAAATAAAATCTACAGAAACACCGATAGGAATTCCAAATATAGCCTCTTGATCAAGCCATTGAAAGCCAATCAATCTATTTAATGATAGTCCTCCATGTGAAATAATTTCTGGGGCATATCTTCCAAAATAAGAAAACAATAAGAAACAGGTAGCAATGATAACAAGTGGTAAACCTATTGCTCTTCTAGTTGCCTCAAGTAAAATCAAAATACCACAACTACCAATAATTAACTCAACTGGTAGATTAAAACTTTCTCCAATTATAATATTTAAAAGCACTCCCCCTCGGTCAACAAGCTGATCATAAAAAAAATAAATATAGAGACAGCAAAAAGCCCCTATAACACTGGTTATTATATCGAATATAGATATTTTTTTTCCTTTAATAGTTGGATAAATTAAAAAAGCTAAAGTTAATGCAAAGCCTAAATGAATAGCTCTTGCTGGAAGCCCTTTAAACATTCCAATATTAAACCAAAAAGGAAATGGTGATGCATACCAAAGTTGAAATAAAGACCATATAATTGCTATAGCTGCAACAATTTTTAAATGTAAACCAGTAAGATTTTTTGTTGGCGACAGATCTTCGCTAATTTTACTTTTTACTTTTTCATTGAAAGCTTGATTCATTATAAAAATGATACCTTATTATAAAAAAAAGGCCCAATAAAAATCAGGCCTTTTTATTTAATTAAGTAATTGGATTACATTAATCCAGCTTCTTTATAGTATCTCTTAGCACCTTCATGAAGTGGAGCTGACAAACCATCAGCAATCATATCTTCTTTTTTAAGTGAAGAGAAAGCAGGATGTTGTTTTTTGAAATCATCAAAGTTTTCAAATACTGCTTTTACTACTAAGTAAACAAGATCAGATTCAACCATGTTGCTAGTTACAACAGTAGCTTTAACACCAAAAGTAGTGGCATCTTTTTTTTGTCCTGTGTAAGTACCAGCTGGAATTACAGCTTTAGCATAATAATCTGCACCATCAATTAATCCTTGAACTTCAGAACCAGTTAAATTGATAGGTGAAGCTTTTGCCGCACATGTTGCTGCTTGCTCCATAGCTCCATTTGGAAATCCTACAGAGTAACCAAAAGCATCGATTTTACCATCACACAAAGCTTTTACTTGCTCAGATGAAGTTAATTCAGTTGTTGATTTAAAGAAACTATTATCAACACCTTTTGCTTTCATAAGTTCTTCCATGGTTCCTCTTTGTCCAGAACCTGGATTACCAATATTAACAACTTTTCCTTTTAGGCCAGCAAAATCTTTGATCTTAGCTTTTTTTCTTGCCCAGATTTGAAAAGGTTCGTTGTGAACAGAAAATACAGCTCTTAGTCCTTTATACTGTTTTCCTTCCCACTTACTTGATCCATTTACAGCATGAAATTGCCAATCAGATTGTGCAACACCAAATTGAAATTCACCGGCTGCGATTTGACCAATATTATAGTTTGATCCACCCGTTGAAGGCGCTGTACATCTGTAAGCTTTATCTATACCTTTTTTTCTTCCATGTTCTTTGGCAATTGCAGATTTATGCAACATTTTGCAAATTGCATTACCAGTTTGGAAATAAACTCCTGTTGGTCCACCTGTTCCTATCGTAAAAAACTCTGCTGACTTTGCAACACCGGTTAAGGATAAAGATGCCGCCAATATCAGTAAAGCACTCGATAGAGATGTAATTATTTTTTTCATTTTTTCTCCCTCTATATCGTTATTTTTATATATTAATTCTAACAGCTATTAATTGGTTATGTATAGTAAGATTTTATATTGATTCAGACCATTTTTTTAACTTATCAACACCTTCTGTAATTTTAGGTGCAAACTCATTTATAGTATCGTCATCAATTATTTTACCAATTTTAATTTTTTCCATAAATTTTTGACCATCAAAATCTGTAAAGCTCA
>Ga0209632_10003375_pt1 | contig 14724 bp, 11 predicted proteins | sample COG_10_FD_184754 | JGI IMG/M metagenome (GOLD analysis project Ga0209632, IMG submission 184754) | Pelagic Microbial community sample from North Sea - COGITO 998_met_10 (SPAdes) (version 2) | ecosystem: Environmental > Aquatic > Marine > Neritic zone/Coastal water | place: Helgoland, sampling... | reverse complement strand
ACTTCAGAGGCTTGCGGGTTTGGATAAAAAATAAACTTGGTGGGCCCGCCAGGACTCGAACCTGGGACCAATACATTATGAGTGTACTGCTCTAACCAACTGAGCTACAGGCCCTCAGTAATTTCCAAGTTGATATACAATGTTTATTAATTATATTCTACAGTAAATTAACATAAATAAATAATCTATTAAAATGACAGAAAGAATAAACAAATATTTTATATATTTATCGTTATTTATTATTGATTTAGCACTAAGAATAAATAATCATAAAATATGTGCTTTTATAATTTGGCTTAATATTAGAAAATCAAAAAAAATAAAGTCTAGATTTAAAAATGCAAAAAAAGTTTTAGTTTTTCCAAAATCAGGAGGATATGATGATTTAATTGAGTCTTTCTTTAATAAAAAAAATAATAATATAGTTTTTTATTTACTGCCAAGAACTTTTTTAAAAAAAATTTTTTCTTATTATTTTGGAATAAAACATGAAGTTTATGTAAAGGATTATTACACTAAATTAAAAAATTTAGACGAGTTAAATAAAAAAAAATTATATGTGAAATTTTTGACTTTAACTTTTAGATCAATCAATGATTATTTAAAATTAGATGCATTTGTTAGCTTCAATTTATTTTATTATTCTGAAAAATACTTTGAAGAAGTTTGTAAAAATTTAAATTCAAAGTTTATTATATTACATAAAGAATCAGTTTTTACTCCAATAGAAGAATTAATGGCTTCGGTAATTTACAAAAAATATAATGAAAGATCATTATCATATAAAATATCTGTTTATTCTGAAAGCCAAAAAAAAATGTTAATTAAAAGTAAGATTGCAAATAAAAAGCAAGTATTTGTGAATGGTAATCCTAGATGTGATTATTCTTTTAGATTAAGAAAAGTAAAACCTAAAAAAAAAATTATAGTATTTTATTTGATTGAGTATAATCGAAATAATAATGTTTTTATTAGAAATAAAAAAAAAAATTGGAAAAAACTTTACAATCAAACTTTAAAATATGTTTTAGAATTTGCAAAAAATAATCCAAACATTGAGGTAATTCTTAAGGGAAAAACTGGTATTCATAAAAAAAATCACTTTAATTCAAAATTATTATCAAAGAATTGTTTATTTATAGAAGGTGGATCTGGTCAAAAACTTTTAAAGGATGCATCTGTTGTTATTGCGTTTAATTCAACTATTGTTTTTGAGACAATTTTAAGTAATAGAAATTTAATCATACCAAATTTTAATAATGAAAATAAGCTAAACAAAAATATTCTACTTAATATAAAAAATAAGAAGTATTTTGCTAACACCAAAAAACAATTTAATAAAAAGATAAATTTAAATTTAAAATTAGGATATAAAAACAAAAAATTATCAAAAAATGATATTGATTCTCTTAAATATTATGTGGGAAATATAGATGGAAATTCAGGTATTAAAGTACAAAAATTTTTTAAAACAATATTTTATTAATTTATTTTTTTACAACCATATGAACTTCAGAACAAATTTGATTTTTATCTAATACTTTTTGAAAGTCATTTATATAATCTAAAAAAAATTTTCGATATTGCATTTGAAAAAAATTTGAACTCTTGCTGGAGAAATTATTTATTAAGGTTCTGTGTAAATCTGCAAAATCTGTTCCAAACCACCACTCACCAATAATCTTTAATTTATTTTTTTTAAATAGATAATTTAATGAGTCTTTTGTATATAAATGAGTATGATCTCCACCTAATTGTCTTGGAAACACATTTGGATTTGCATGTTCTAAAAATGATGAAAAACTGAACAATGGGACAGATAGATATAAGTAGTTTGATTTAGATTTATGAAAAGATTTAATTGCTAAATTAGGATCTATTAAATGTTCAAGTACACCAATTAACGATATGCAATCACTTTCATTTTTTTCAATAATTTGATTTATGTCTTCAAAAACAATATTTTGTATTTTATTTTTTTTTATAAATTTTCTCGCAACTTTAACTAAATAGTCACTTGTTTCAAATCCAGTTGCACGAATTTTTTCTAATTCACAGGCTTTTAAAAAGTGTCCTCCACCAGATCCTATATCAGTAATACTAAAATTCTTTTTTATTACATGTTTTAAAAATTTTACTTTAGGTCTATAAATACTTTGTACTCTTTTTTTAAAATCCCTAATGTAATTTAGTGAGTAGATTTTGCTACTTTCACCCTTATATAGCTCATAAGCAAATTTAAAAGAATTTTGGTATTTTCCATTTAAATGTGAGCAATTTCTACAAATTGTGTAATCTATACCAAATGATTGAAAGTCATTTACCTTGATCTTTTTTTCACAATTCTGACATTTATTTCTTTTTTTTTGTTTTTTATAGTTGCTATTTATCTCTAATTTTTTCAATAAATTTTTATCATTATTTAGATAAAAATTTTTTTTATAATAAACATATCAGTGTCATACTGTTTGCTAAATTTTACGACTTTTTTCATTTTATATTTTAATTTGATTTAATTTATTAATAAAAATATATAAGTACTATATAACTGATTTAAACTATACGATTAAATTAAAGTATGTATCAAAAAAATAAAGTATTAGTCATTATACCCGCAAGGTCAGGGAGTAAAGGAATTAAAAATAAAAATATTCAAATAATTAAAAAAAAACCTTTGCTTGGTCACTCAATATCATATGCAAAAAAATCCAAATTAGTTGATAAAATAATCGTAACTACTGATTCAATTAAATACGCAACTATTGCAAAAAAATATAAAGCAGATGTTCCTTTTTTAAGATCAAAAAAATTATCAGGTGACAAAGTGCAAGATTATCCTGTTGTAAAAGATTGTCTTAAAAGATCAGAAAAATATTATAATACTAAATTCAACTATATTATTTTATTGAGACCTACTTCGCCTTTTAGAGAAAAACAATTAATTGAAAAAGGATTAAAAAAATTACAGAAAGACAGAACTAGCACTTCTATTAGATCAGTGATACAGACTAAAAATCACCCTTATAGACATTGGAAAATTGATAAAAAAGGAAGAATTAAATCAATCTTCAAATATTTAAATGAACCTTATAATATACCTAGACAACAATTACCAAAAATGTTTTTCCAAACTGGAGATATTGAAATAATAAAAAGAAAAACAATCATAAATGGATCTGTGTCCGGATCTAACGTAATTCCTATCATTGTAAAATCATTTAATGATATTGATAGGATCGAAGATATAAAAATTCTTAAATAATGGTAAAATTAATTTATGGTCTTGCAAAATTTAGCAATCAAAATTATGGATTTGGATCTAGACCTAAAAATTTTAATAAAAAAAATTTTTTATTTTATATTTCTAAATTTTTTAATATTTTTGAGTGTGCAGATAGATACATTGGATCAAATAAATACATATCATTATTAAAAAAAAAAGAGATACATTTTAAAATAGACAATATTCCTCATAAAAAAACTGAAAAAGAAATCCTAAACTATTTTCTTAAAAAGATTCAACTTTATAAACTAGTTCAAAATATATCTAAAGTAGAGGTCTTATATATCCATCAAAATAATTTACAAATTATTCAAAATAAAAAAATATTAAGAACTTTATTTTTTTTAAAAAAAAATAAATTAGTTAAAAATTTTGGGGTATCTATCTACTCAGAAAAAGAACTTGTATATGTTTTGCAAAATAAAATATTTACTTATATTCAAATGCCAATAAATATTGCTGATAGCTATTATTTTGCTAAATATAAAAAAAAATTAAAAAATAAGATAATCATTGCAAGATCATTAGTTTTACAAGGAACTCTTTTATCACCAAAAATAAATATTAAATTTAAAAAACAAATAACTAATTTTATCAATTATCTTAATGTGATCTGTTATAATAATAAAATTTCTAAAGAAGAAATTATATATAGATACATTTTTTCATTAAAAAATTTGAACTACGCTCTAATTGGATCTATAAATAAAACAAACATAAAAAAAATCATAGAGTACAAAAAAAAAGGACAATTAAACAAAAAGTTAATGAACGAATTATTTAAAATTTCTTCAACAAAAAAATATTGGTCTAATCCTCAAAGATGGAATTAATTAAATTTTTTTATGATTGGAGATAAGTTTATAGTTCTTATATTTATCAAATTTTGACTTTAATCTATAGCTAAATAATATGAACAATAAAAAAATTAATGAGGTTTTAAAATTTTTAAAAAAAAATTCTCTCTTAAAAAAAAAGAAATCTTGTTTTTTGGTTGGAACAACAAAAAAAAAAACAAGTCAGAATTATTATTTTACACCATACAGAGAAAGTCAAAAAACTGTTTATTCAGGTGCTATATTGTATGATAATGATACTGCGATAAAATTAGCAAAGAAAATTGATGGTAAAGTAAATTATGTCTTTGTGGATATAGAAAAAAAAATTACAAATACGAAAGACATTTTAGCAAACATTGAAAGAGCTACAAAAAGTGGTATCAAAAAATCAATTATAAAAAATTATAAACCTAATGATATCACGGTAAACTCAATTGAGAATTTTATTCAAGATTATTATCGTAAAGATCGTAGAGGTGTTGGTGGTAAAAAAATTTTAATTCTTGGTACTGGAAATATTGGAACTAAAATAGCAATAAGATTATTAGAGTCAGGGGGAAATATTTTTTTGTTTAGAAGAGATAAAAAAAAACTTAAAAAAATTAATGAAGTATTGAATATTATTAAACCTCGTCATACCAAATCTATAAGTAATACTATAATTTCAAATCAACTAAAATTTGAAAATTATGATGTAATAATTGGATGTGCTGACAATAAAATTAAATTTAAAACAATAAACAAATTAGTTAAGAAACCTTTAATTATTGATGTTGGCAAAGGAGTATTTTCACAACTTGATTTAAATCAATTGAATAAAAAGAATATTCCTATTTTTCGGATTGATATAGAAAATTCATTAAGCTCATTTATAGACGCTAGTGTTGATAATGAAAGTTTTTTTGAAAGTAGCTTTATAAATAAAAAAAATAAATTTAGATTAGTAAAAAAAGGTATATTGGGAAATGCAGGTGATATAATTGTTGATGATGTTATTAAACCTAAAAGAATAGTTGGAGTGTGTGGTAAAGATGGATTTTTAAAGAACATTTCTATAAAAAAATATAAATCATTAAAAAAAGAAATAATTAAAAAAAAATGAAAAAAAAGATGATCATACTTGGAGCTGGACCAGTTGGATTGGTTACAGGATGGCTATTATCAGAAAGAGGATGGAAAGTAGAAATTTATGAAAAAAATTCGATTGTTGGTGGTATGTGTAGATCATGGAAATGGAGGGACTTTATTTTAGACACAGGACCCCATATTTTTCATACTCCTGATAAGAAAATGTGGAATTTTTGGAAAAAAAACTTTGGCCATTTATTAGTTGAAGATAAGTATTGGTCAAAAAATACTTATGATGATGATTTTAATAAACTTTATGATTATCCTTTGTCTTTAGAGTCATTAAAAAAATTTCCAAGAAATTTAAAGTCTGAGATTCACTCAGAATTGAAAGAATTAAAAAAATCAAAAGTAACTTTAACCAAAAACTTTGATGAACATGTTAAATCTCAAGTAGGCAAAACCTTGACGAAAATGTTTTTTAAAAATTATCCAGAAAAAATTTGGGGAATCAGTACCAAAAAAATGACATCTGAATGGGCACCAAAAAGAATTAAATTTAGAAAAAAAATTTTACCTTTTTTTAGTGGCGAATATACAGCTGTAGGAAAATTTGGAACAGGCTGCATATATGATTACCTCAAAAAAAAAATAATTAATAATGGGGGAAAAATATATTTAAACAGAACAGTAATTGGCTTTGAAAGTAAAAACTTTAGAGTGAAAGGTATTAAATTTCTTGGAAAAAAATTAAAACAAATATCTGATGACACACTCATTATTTCTAGTTTACCAATTACTCTTACAGCAAAATTGTTGGGATATAATTCTGACTTAAAATTCAGGGGAGTGAGAACAGTCTATATTGAAATCAATAAACCTGTTGTTCTTTCAAATAAATGTCATTGGATTTACTACTCCTCAAAAAATATAATTTTTAATAGAATTTCTGAACATAAAAAAATGTCAAGATTTGTTTCTCCTAAGAACAAAACTTATCTAAGTGCTGAGATATCTTACTCAAAAAATGATCAAATAGATAAAATAAGTTTTAAAGAAATGAAGAAGATAGTAGTTAACGATTTGATTAAAGTTGGTTTAGTTAGAAAAAATGAAATAGGACGTTTAACAGAAAACAAAGAAGATTTTGTTTATCCAGTTCAATTTACAAATTATAAATATAAATTATCTAAACTTTCTTCAAAAATATCAAAATTTAATCAAATTTATTCATTAGGTACTGGGGGTGAGTTTAACTACGCTGATAGTCAAATACTATTTCATAAATCTTTAGATTTAGTAAATAATCTATGTAATAAGGAGGCAATGAAATACCAAATAACAAAACCTCATAATCAGGTCGATCTTAACTCAGTAGTTAAATTAGGTAAAAATTATGTGGGCAATGATTTTCCAACATATATAATTGCTGAAGCAGGACTTAATCATAATGGAAATATAGATATTGCTAAAAAGTTAATATTAAATGCAAAAAAATGTGGGTGTAATGCTGTAAAATTTCAAAGCTTCAAAGCAGAAAGTAGAGTTTCAAAAAAAGTTAATTCTGTAAATTACTCTGAAGAAGCAGATGGTTTACAAGAAAATATTCACGATATGTTTAAAAGGCTCAGCTTAAATTTTAAAGAAACTAAAGAAATTTTTAATTACGCAAAAAAACAAAAGATAGAAATTTTTTCTACACCTTTTGATGAAGAGCAAATTGATACACTTGAAAAGCTAAATGTAAACTTTTATAAAATAGCTTCAGTTGATTTAGTAAATATTCCTTTATTAGAAAAAGTTTCTAAAACTCTTAAACCTGTAATATTATCTACTGGCATGGCTAGCTTATCTAATGTTGAAGATGCTGTTGATGTGTTTAGAAGAAATGGAAACAAAAACTTAATTCTACTTCATTGCTTATCAAGCTATCCAGCGAATGAAAATGAAATAAATTTGAGAGCTATTCAAACACTAAAAAAAAGCTTTAATATTCCTGTGGGATTTTCAGATCACTATCCAGGAATTGAGATCTCTTTAATGTCAATTGGGTTAGGAGCAAATATAATTGAAAGACACTTTACGCTAGATAAAGATCTAGAAGGTCCAGATCATATTTTATCAAGTGAGCCTAAAGAAATGAAAAAGCTTGTGGATATTTCAAAAAATTCACAAAATATCCTTGGAGATGGAGTTAAAAGAATTCAGCCTAGTGAATACATAGTAATAAACTCACAAAGAAAAAGCTTATACGCAAAAAAAGATTTAAAAAAAGGAGAAAAAATAACAAAAAAAAATATTACTATTAAAGGACCTGCAGGTGGTATTCTACCTAAATATTTAGATCTTATTATCAATAAAAAAATTCAAAAGAAAGTTGATAAGGATTATCCAATTACTTGGGATTTATTGTAAATGAAAAGAATTTTAATAACTGGAAGCAGAGGTTTAATTGGTAAAAAAGTTTATAATTATCTTAAAAAAAAAAATGCGGTATATGGTTTGGATAAACATAATATAAATTTGTTAAGTGAAAAACAAGTAAATGACTTTTTTAAAAAAAATAATAATTTTGATTATCTAATTAATCTTCATGGTGCTAATGAACACGTTGTGAAAAAAAAAAGTAACATTAATAAAAATTTTGAAAATGATTTAGAAAATTTTAATCACTTTTTTCAAACTAATGTGTTTTCATTTTATCTAACAAACAAATATTTCATTAAGTATAATAAAAAAGGAAAAGGAATTATTAATTTTTCTTCAATATTTAGTTTGGTTTCACCAAAACATAAAATCTATGATAAACCAAAAAATATATTTTATGTATCAAGTAAATTTGCTGTTAACGGAATAACTAAATACTTTGCAACAATGTATGGAAAAAAAATAAATATTAATACTATTGCAAATCATGGTATAGATTGGAAACAGCCAATTAAATTTAAAAATAATCTAATTAATAATATTCCTAAAGGAAGAATGATGGATACTAAGGATCTTTATGGCATCATAGACTATTTATGCAGTGACAAGAACACATACATGAATGGATCTACTTTAATTTTAGATGGTGGATACACATCATGGTAATTTGTATGATGGAACCAAAAACTTTAAATTTCATCTAATATTTTAAGTATCCTTTTATCCCAGGTATTTTTTTTTGCTGTTAAAACTGAGTTTTTTCTCAATTTATTTAAGTCGTATTTATTTGAAAGAATTTTCTTTAAAGCTTCAGACCAAGATCTTAAATCATATTGATTTACAATTATTGAATTGTAATTATCTTTTAATATTTCACAAATACCATCCCGTTTTGATGCTAATATTACTTTTCCTGCTGCCAAATAATCAAACATTTTTAATGGAGAATTATAATTTGTGATATTTATATTTTTTGTTCTTCCAAATTGAATATCAGCACTTGGTAAAATTAAAATATCTGAATTCGCCAGCACTTTAGGAACTTCATTATAGCCTATATAACCATGAATCTTAACATTTTTAGATTTTTTATAAATATTTCCTAATGAGTCTCCATAAATATTAAACTTTATTTGTTTGAATTTTTTTGCAAGTCTTAGAATTAGCTCAATACCCTTACCTTTATAGAAGCTACCAACATAAGTAATAGATTTAATAAGCTTAGTTCTTTTTTTAAGTTTAAAATCATTAATATCAACAGCATCATGAAGCACTAAATGTTTTTTTTTATTAATCTTAGGAAATCTGTTACTCAAAGATTTAGAAATTAATATTGTTTTCAATATATATTTGGAATTTATATAATTAAGATTTATTAATAAAAACTTTGTTATACCTTTTAATTCTGTATGAATTTCTAAAAAGTGATTAATTTTAAAGACGCATAAAAAAAAACTTGAAATTAAACTCCTGGAAATTACTAAATCAGATCGATTATTTTTTAGGTAAAAAGCAGATTTAAATCCAAAAATTAAACGAAATAAAAAATTTTTAATTTTAGTACTTAAAATAGATTTAATTAAAATATCTTTTTTTGTTTTAAGTAAAAAATCTTTTTTAATTTTATTAAAATTTAAATTTACACTTGCAAAAGGAATAATTAGCGTTACATCTCCCTTTTTACAGAGAGAGTCACACATTTTAAGAACATGATGAGTGTAAGCACTCCTGTTAGACAATGATGTTTCAGCAATATAAGTGATTTTCATTTTATATATGATAAACTAAACAATTATTACGAAATGTTAAGATAAATATGCCTAAATTAATTGAAATAATAGGGCCACCTGGTTCTGGAAAAACTTTTATAAGTTCTAAATTTCAAATATTTACAAAAAATAATAAACAAATTAGTTTTCATAGTAGTAACTGGAGAAATTTTAGTAAATTTAAAAAATTAAATTTTAACTCTAAAATTTTAATTAAATTTAAAGTAATAATTATTATAATTTTTTTTTATATTATATTTTATAAAAGATTATTTTTTAAAAAAATTTATAATCGAGGTTTTTTTTTAAGAACTATTTTACTTATATATAGACACTTGGTTTCTATAGAATTACTTAAAAAATCTTTAATGAAGAATGAATATTTAATTATGGAACCCGGTATAATAATGTATTTTTTACAAGATTATTTTTATTCTGATCAAAAGATCAAAAAAAAAGAAATTAATATTTTTAATAAATTTTTTGTACAAGCTGATTTTATTATTTATACTAATTGTAGCTCAAGATTAAAATATAAGAGACTTAAATTAAGAAAAAGAGGTCTGCCACAAAGAATGAGAGGCTTAACTAGCAAGGAGATAAACAATACAATTAAAAAGTCAGATAATATTATCAACTCATATATCTTTAACAGTCGTAATATAAAATCAAAAATTATCAAAATTAATACATCAAATAATTTTAAAATAATTAAAAAGAAAATATTAAATATACTAAATTAAATATTAATATTTAAGATTATTTAATTACTTTCTGCACTTGCTCTAAAATCATCATTAATTTTAATTAATTCTTCAAAAGTCCCTTCACTTTTAAGCTCTCCTTTGTCAAATAAGAAAATTTTATCACATTTTTTGACAGTGCTTAATCGGTGTGCGATTAAAATTTTGGTAATTTTATTTTCTGAATTATGTACAGCTTCCATCACAACTTTTTCAGTTAAATTATCTAATGCACTTGTGGCTTCATCTAAAATTAATACTTGAGGTTTATGATATAGCGCTCTCGCAATTCCTATACGTTGACGTTGACCTCCTGATAATCTTACGCCTCTTTCCCCTATAAAGGTTTCATATTTAAGGGGAAGTTCATTTACAATAAATTCGTGCAAGTTTGCAATTTTTGCTGCATGTTCTACAGCTTCTTGATTAATTTCACTAATATCTTTACCAAAAGCTATATTTGAAGCGACTGTATTATCTACTAAAAAAATTTGTTGTGGAACATATCCTATTGAGTGTTGCCAAGCTCTTCTATTATCATTATTAATTATTTTACCATCAACTTCTAAAGTTCCTTTTTGGGATTGTAGTAACCCAAGTATGATATCAACTGTAGTAGTTTTACCACTACCAGTTGCTCCTACTAGTCCTATCGTACTGTATGCAGGTATTTTTAGATTTATATTTTTTAATGCTGTTTTAGATGCATTAGGATAATTGTAATGAATATTGTTTAATCTAATATCTTTATTTAATTTTAAAGTATCTTTAGATTTATTTTCTACTGATCGGTTTAAATTTTTAAAATCATCATATAAAGAATTTACTGCAGGACCAACAATACGTATATAAGTTAAAGCAATATAAATTTTTTGTATTGCTGGCATTAAACGATAGCCTGCAAATGCATAAAGAGCAATAATAGGAAGTACATTTGTGATATCACCAGCTGTAGTCATAAAGTAAAGTATAATTAAAAGCATACCTCCAAATGCAATAGCTTCAAGAGTATAACGAGGTATTTGACTCAAGATTGCTACCACAGCAGAATTATAAGCTATAATTTTTGCAGGCTTAGAAAACTGATTTATAAAAATCTGTTCTAAACCACCTACTTTTACTTCTTTGGAAGCACCAAAAGCTTCATTTAAAACTTTAAATTTTGACTCATTTGCTTTAAAATTTTCTTTTCCCATTTTGTCCATTAGATTTCGATTTAGTTTGTATATAAGCCCATAAAAAGTACACACAATAACTATAACTATTAAAGAAAGTTTCGGTTCAACAACAAATAATAAAAAAAATAATGTAAAAGTAATAAGAGAATTTGTTACCAATGACATCATTGGTTCCAAACCTCTTCCAACAACATTACCAACTTCTGAGAGAATTGATTTACCAAGATTAGCACTATTGCGATTCAAAAACCAACTGTACGGTTGGTTAAGATACCGCTCAACTAAACGTTTAGCTATGGTGTATTCGCACATTTTAATAAACCGCGCTTGAATATAGGTTGTTAGAGCCTTAAATGTAATTGATATAATTAGTAGTAAAAATACAAAGACACCTATTGCAATTAAAAACTGATGTTCATTTTCAATGCCAAAAATTTTTCCTTTTTGATAAGCAAAGTTTAAAATTGTATTTGTCTCAATAATTTCAGGATTTGTTAGCAAGGCTATAAATGGCATTATTGAAGCGATTCCCATCATATCTATTAAAGCCATAGATAAAATCATTATAAGCAACCATACCGCACGAACTTTTTCATGTCTTGTTAAGAGATAAATGATTTTTTTGAGACTTTTCATGAAAATGTAATAATTACACCTGACTATTTACGAATTTTTATAATATTTTGATATAGTTTTAACATAATTTTAATAATTAGTCTTATTGGTGGGCCGTGTTGGTTACGCTCCAACTACCCCTGCAATGTCAATGCAGTACTCTACTATTGAGCTAACGGCCCTATAAAATTTTTATTTTAATTTATTTTGTTTTAAAAATATTCATATTTTCATCAAAAGCATAAAATAAAGATAAATTTATTGCAAACAATGTTAATGGAAAACTTCCAAAAAAAGCACCGCTTGGAATAATGGGAAGAAATACAAGCGTCAAATAAATTAAAGTTCCTATTTTTAAGTAGTTTTTTTCTTGAATAGTGCTTGAGATTTTTGAAAATATTAATTTATAAAAAATTAATAGCATGATAATTGTTCCTATTAAACCATGCTCAGATAACATTTCAAAATATATTTGGTGTGGGTGCGTATTACAAATATATTTATCTTTATCTTGATCAGAATTAGAATCTATTTCATCTTGATTGCATGTTGCTATTCGGTAGTTTTTATTCCCTACACCAAAGATTTTATTGTTACTAAAAACTTGAAAACCTGATTGATATAATTCGAAATAAACAGATTTTTGATTTAAAATTTGATTAGTGTACCTATGCTTTGCTATTGGAAAATTTGTTATAAAAGTAAAAATCATTAAAAATATCAAAGAAAAAAATAACATTTTATTTTTTAAATTTACTTCCTTGTATAAAAGAATAAAAAAAGTTATTCCAATTAAAGCTTTGATACTAGTAGATCTCTCTAAAGTAAATAGTATTGAAATTAAAAATAAAAATATAAAAAGAAATGTATAATATCTATATTCTTTTTTTTGATTAAGAAAAAAACCAATTAAAATAAAAAAAAACCCGTATAAATAACTCCCTACTACTGGTTCATCTTTAAAAAAGCTAACAATTCTTTGACCATAACCTGATGAATTATATCCTAAAATATTTTTTCCATAAAAATATTCTATGAATACATCAAAAATAAGAATTAATATAATTAATGACCAAAAAATAAACATTTTTTTAAAAAAAAATTTTTGATAATAAAAATAATTAAAAGCAACAAATAAAATTATAATTCTTAAAAAACCGAGATTTCTTAAAAAACTCTCTGAATAATCAATTGAGATAAATGAATTAAATAATAGATAAATATATAGAATAAGGAGATATATAATTGTTCTATTTTTTAAAAAAAAAAAATTTTTTTTATAGAACAACAAAACAACAAATGACAAATCAATTATTAAAATATTTATAAATGAAACTGCTGCACCTGCTACTATGGTTAATGGAATTAAAGCAAATAAGAATAGAAAGTAATTATATGTGTATTTATTCAAATTCATCATTTGATAAACTTTTTGAATATTTTAACTTTCAAGGAAACTTTTTAACTGTTTAGATCTACTAGGATGTTTTAGTTTTCTTAGAGCTTTCGCTTCTATTTGTCTAATTCTTTCTCTTGTAACAGAAAACTGAAGGCCAACTTCTTCTAGTGTGTGATCTGTATTCATACCAACACCAAACCTCATTCTTAAAACTCTTTCTTCTCTTGGGGTTAAAGTTGATAAAATTTTAGTTGTCGCTTCACCTAAGTTAGATTTAATTGCTTGCTCTAATGGAGCTAAAGCTTTTGTATCTTCAATGAAATCTCCCAAACTACTATCTTCTTCATCACCTACTGGTTTTTCTAATGACACTGGCTCTTTTGAGATTTTTAATACTTTTCTAACTTTATCTAATGGCATTCTAAGTTTTTGAGCTAATTCTTCAGGGGTAGCTTCTCTTCCAAACTCACTTAAAATTAATCTTTGAGTTCTAACAATTTTATTAATTGTCTCAATCATGTGAACAGGAATTCTGATAGTTCTTGCTTGATCAGCTATTGATCTTGTAATTGCTTGTCTGATCCACCACGTTGCATAAGTTGAAAATTTATATCCTCTTCGATATTCAAATTTATCCACGGCTTTCATCAAACCAATATTACCCTCTTGGATTAAATCTAAAAACTGAAGACCTCTATTTGTATATTTTTTAGCAATTGATATTACTAATCTTAAATTAGCTTCAACCATTTCTTTTTTTGCGATTCTAGATTCTTTTTCACCTTTTTGAACTCTGCTAACTAATTTTTTAAAGTCCGTTACAGAAATTCCTAGTTTATGACTAATCTCAATTAATCTTTCTCTAATATTTTTAAACTCTTCTTTATTTTTTGCAAAAAACTGTTTCCAAATTGAGTTAGTATCTAAAAATTTTTTAAGATTTGGGTTAATTTCATTACCAATATAAAATTTAATAAACTCATTTCTTGGAATATTATGATCCATTGCCAATCTTAAAAGGTTTCCTTCTAAAGATATAATTTTTTTATTTTCAACATAGTGTTTTTGAACCAACTCTTCTAAAACTGAAGGGGACAATTGAAGTGATTTAATATTCTCTAAAATATCATCTACAATCTTTTGGTATCCTTTTTCTTTTGCAGGAGAAAAATTTTGTGAATTTAAAACGCAATCAAGTTTTTCTTTTTGGTATTTTATTAATTTTGTGTATTCTTTTGTAAGTGTATTTACTGTTTTTAAAACTTTCGGTTTAATCTCTGTTTCCATTGCAGCAAGTGTAGGGTTAAAATCATCATCATCACCATCACCAGAGTTTTCATCTTTATCTGTCTCACCTGCATTTTTTTGTTTTGCGCTTGGTCCAGTGGACTCGTCTTCCATAT
>Ga0209632_10003372_pt1 | contig 14734 bp, 13 predicted proteins | sample COG_10_FD_184754 | JGI IMG/M metagenome (GOLD analysis project Ga0209632, IMG submission 184754) | Pelagic Microbial community sample from North Sea - COGITO 998_met_10 (SPAdes) (version 2) | ecosystem: Environmental > Aquatic > Marine > Neritic zone/Coastal water | place: Helgoland, sampling... | reverse complement strand
TTAGACCATTTTTAACATAGTTAAGAATTTTACTTGTTGGGCTTGAGTTGTCACTATCTTGAAGTCTCAAAGCAGTAAGATTTGGAGTACCTTTAAGAGATGTTATTTGGTGATGCAGTCCTCTATTATCAATTCTAAGATCTGTTACACTAGAAGCATTTGCTCGAGGTGATCCTAAGCCCCAGCCAGGAAGTGATGCTAGCTTTAATTCAATAGTATTAGATCCAGTTATTACAAAATCTCCAGTTTGAACACCAAGAGCTGCGCTTCCTGTGCCATGTTGGAAAACTGTATGGTTTGAATCGCCTATAGCAGACCAAGTACCAGGTCTAAATGATACTACAATATGACTATCATCTAAAGCCGGACCAGGTATTCCAGATATAGTAATTGAGGAATCACCCTGTGGTAATGCGGTATCCGCCCCTGCTGCGTTTGCGAGAAGTAGTGATAAAGCTGAACTGGCCGAGGTATTATCAAGAGTTAAATGACCTCTTGAAATAATATAGCTATCAGCATGATCAATGGTAGGATCTTGATTATCACTAAATCTAAATTCAAATGTAGCGTCTGGTGTTATTGTATGTCCTTCAATAAGGCTATGTCCACCAGCGCTAAATCCAGAATCAACTCTTACATCACCTCTAACATATAATCTAGATCCTGGATGATCGATAGGAGCACTATCTGCACCAATTGCAACCTGAGTATCAGTATTAAATCCAACACCACCAAAATAGAGAGTATGGCCATCAGCTGATCTTCTCCAATGTGAACTATCATTAGCATTATGAAGAATATAGTTAGGACTAATAACAGTTTTCAGGTAACCAGAATCGATAACAGAAGCAATTACTGCTGAGTCAATGTTCATTCTATCTTTTACATAATCATTAGTAACAATTGTTGCGATATAGTCTTGAGTTGGCCAAGCAACTTGAGTACCTTGAGCAGATGTAGTAATAATAGGAGATTTGTGATCAATTGCGGCTTGTAAAGAAGCATTATCTTCTGCAGGCCTATTTCCTAAAGACGCGCCTGCTACTTGATAATTTGGAAGATCAATACGAGCTTTACCGAGAACATCAAGCGAAAATTTCTTATAATCTATTCCATCAATATTATCTTTGTAAGATGCATCATTTACAGTAACATCATTTCTAGCAATTGTAACAGCATTACCTTGTGGAATGTCTGCAGCAAGAGATGCATCTGCTTGGAAGTTAATAAGTTGATCACCATCCTTTAACGCCCAGAAATTATCAATAGTAACTCTTGCTTGAACATATGCCGAATCAAGATGATTTTCTAGAATTGGAATAAGTCCACCAGTTGGTCTTACAACAAAGCTGTCAAACGACATTCTTTCGCCAGTACCAGGATTATCACCAATTGTAAATGTACTGCCTGAAACCGATTGTCTAAAATGAATTGAGCCTTCTACAGTAGCGCTATCAGCAACAGTTAATTTTCCAAGTACATTTAAATCAGCACTCGGTGTAGCTACTACAGTTGGAACGACTTGAGCATAAATTGCTGATGTTGTATCAAATGTTCCGCTGTAATCTGTGGTAGTAACTGGTTGAGTTAATGCTTGATCATGAAATAATTCAAATTTATTAGTATTAGTTATACCTCCAGATCCATTATCTGGCCCAGCAAAGAAAGTAATTGCATCAATAATACTAGCAGGTGATGTAATATTAACTCCTTGGAATCTAACAGCATCGCCTACTGTTAAACCGTGAACACCACCGGTCGGTAAAATAACTTCGGTTTTTGCGCCTGTTGCAGAAATCGTAAAATTTGATACTAAAGCTGCAACAGTTACGACTTCATAAGTGCCAGTGGCCGGAACAAATATATTAGGTTCGCTTGACATATTAGGTGCTGTAGTACATGCTCTATCAGTAAATAAATTAAATGTATCCGCATCAACCGCCGCAACGAAATATATATTATCGACTGTACTATTATAGTTAAAACTACTAGCAGTTCCAGAAGTGTTATCAGTCTCAATATTAACAAATTTAATAGCTAATCCGCTACCTGCACCACCAGCTGTAGCCATCGCACCGCCTGCTGCAAGTTTATGACCACCATTACCACTATAACCAGAATAGGGGTTAGATGCAGTTACACTTGCATCAGTTGTGTTAATAGTAAATGTGTCGGCCGCAGGAAATGTAGAAACTGGAGTTGTTGCTGCTGTGTGTGTAACAACAACAATAGGTGCCGTGCCTTTAATAAAATCTTTAATATTAACATTACCAATATAAAGTGTAGCACCGCTATCAATATTTACATCACCATGAATATCAAGAGTATAATTTGGATTAAATCCAGAAACATATTTTGCAGCATTATTATGAGGTGTTTTCGCAGTTTTACCAATCATAATATTAGTATTGTTTAAACCCTTGTTTACAAGGTTACTATCAAGAATACTAGTACCAGCATCGTTAAATGTCTCTGGCTTCATAATTACGATGCCATTACTTAATCCGGTTGGAATAAATGTATTACCACCAATAAACATAGTATTAGCAGCAGTACCACCTACTGCAGTTCCACCATACTGCGCATTTACTCCAGCTGTGTGTGAATCTTTCCAACCCGCACCAATTACAATATTATTAGCATTAGTGTTATTAATAAAACTATTATCTTTACCGAATATTAAATTATTTTCAACACCAGTACCATTTAATTTATTATCTTTACCAATTAGATAATTGTTATCTCCAGCATTATCGAGTATATTACCGTCACCAATAGCAAATGATTTATTAGTAGCACCAGCTGATGTATTAGCTAATCCAAATTTATTATCAATACCAAATGCGTAAAGTTTAGTTCCAGTACTACTTGAGTCTTGCACGTTACCTTCACCAAGGAACATGTTTTGATCTGTTATAATTTGGTTATCTTTACCAATTGCGACACTATACTTACCTTGACTAGTAAGACCGTATGTAGAAGCTCTAAAGAGAATATCTCCTTTAGAAGTCCTTTGTCCAACTTTATTTTTTGAACCTAAAGATATAGAAGAAAACCCTCTCGCATATGGTTCTTCACCCATACCTATAGAAGTAATACCTAAATCAGAATTTTGGTGTTCAGCAAGTAAAATTTCACCAGCTCTAATAAGTCCAGCTCTTGAGCTGTACATAAACATATTGTTATATTCATTACCAGGAAATACTCCTGCAGAATCAAATATTGCTGAATCAGTAGCAGAATAAGTTAAAGCTTTTAAACCATCAACTTGGAAATCACCACGAACATCAAATTCTGTATTTGGCGTTGTTTTTTGTACACCAATATTTCTTGGTGTGTCTGAAAGAATAAACTTTCCGTTATCAACAAACGCATTACCTGCAATAGGGGCTCCACCTTCTGGATTCCACTGCATAAATGTGCCGCCGTAAAGAATATCACCGCCAACAAATAAATTACCAGCTCCATCAATAGCCGCAAACATATCTGATTCTCTACCAATCGATACGTTACCACCTTGAATAGCCATGAGGTTATCATCTACAACAATACCTGGTAATGTTCTATTTGGATTATTAAGTAAATCAGCGCCTGCTCCATATGTAGGAGTAGTAGTGACCATTTGAAAATTTATGCTTTTATTAGCAGTATTAGCAATATGACCCTTCATACCAAATGCGTAAGAAGATTGTCCTGAGACTATATTTTCTCTACCAAACGCAAACGCATCGCCTCCACCAACTTTATTATAAGAACCAATTGCAAACGATAAAGCACCACCAACAGAATCTTCCACTCCAAAAGCATAACCAGCATTACTTTGAGCTCTGTTGTTTTGTCCTATTAGAAAATTAAAATTACCACCAGCCGATTTATTGCCAAGACCAATAAATACTTGTTCTTTACCACCATTTGATACCACATTATTTTTACCTAAAATAAATGTATCATCACCCATCGCAGTGTTTTCTGCGCCAAGTAAAATATTTCTATCACCGCCATCAGAATTGCTTGCTCCAATACCAACAGAATATAAACCAGTTATTCTATTTTTGAAACCCATAGCAATAGAACTGATACCGCCGGCTTGGCTACTATCACCAGTTGCAAAACTACCTTGACCAGATGCTTTAACATTTCTACCAAAGGCTGCTGAAAATTGACCTAGAGCGCCCCAAGCAAAATCATTATGATTTGTAAAGTACCCACCACGAGTTGCTGCTTTTCCTGGAACAAACGAAAATCTAGATCCTAGATCTGAATCAGCAAGAGCACTTAATGATGGATCACCGTAATTAATTACAAGATCGTGCGCCATAGAAATCTCGCCAGAGATTTTATCATTATAGCTAGCATCAAAAGTTTGACTACTTCCTGCTAAAGGACCCTTTACTTGAAATGGGCCACCATGGACTTCAAACCTAGATTTAGGTTTATCTGTACCAACTGCAATTCTACCAAATCCACCATATGGATAAGTTGCTGAAAAATCTCTTGGAGCAAAATACGCATCATCTGTAGCTGTAGCTGTAAATAATCCGCCACCTGTAAATGGTACACCATTTTGTAAAAGTTCGCCAGTAAAGTTAATACTACCATCTTTATGAACTTCGAATAAAGAACTATCTTCAAGTGATATAGCTCTTATTAAAACTGAAACGTCTGAATCATTAGCACTAGTACCATCACCTGGAAATCTTCTAAGATCTCTTCCACTGTCTTTATGTAAATCACTTTTAAAATAGTTAATAGGTAAAGTAGAAGTTAATGAATGTTTACGCCCCGCAAATTCAGTTGAGTCGCCATCAGTAGTTATTGTTAAACCATAAAATTCTCTGGCTTGAGAATCATTAGGATAATATATTGAATTTGGATCAACTGTTAACAATCCTGGCTTTGATGCATATGAACCTAATCTAACTCCTGCAGCATCAACAACTCCAGTATTTTTATCAACAACAAATCTAAACCAGCCAGAATCTTGTATAATTTGCTCTGCAACCATAAGACCGAATCGAGTACCATTAGCTCTATCAGTTTTTTCACCGTAAAATAATTCGCCGCCTTGAATAGAGTCTAAATTGCCAGAAGTTAAAACTGAACCTGGAAGTAAATCTGTAACTCTTAATTTTTGAAACATTGCTGGAGAATATGATACTATTTCTCCGGTTGGCTTAATAGTTAAACCTGTAAAGTTACCTTGAGTATGCCCAATTTTTAATCCATCGGTCGAATCATACATGAAGTCTGAATCGCCACCCAGTGTTTTGTCTGCATTAACAAATGGCACAGTACCAGGTGCAAGTGTCGTACCTGGCGCATCAAATTCTAATCTATTGACTCTAAGATAATCAACATCCCCAGAATCTGCTCTAAAGTATTTAAAATATGCTGAGTCAGCCTGTAAATCTTTATTATAAAAAAGTCTATTTGTTGTCCAATAATTTTCGTATTGTGTTCCAGCAGCACCGGCTTGCCAAGTAATAGTTGCACCTACTGGTCCACCTACTGTAATGCCTGCTCCTGATGCCCATGCTGAGTCAGCAGCATTATCAGCCACAACAATGTTTTTATCTACGATCGTAACTGTTTCAGATTGAATTGATGTTGTCGTACCTTGCACATTAAGATTACCAACAATATTAACATCACCTGCAACATCACCAAACGGAAATGGATCGATGTTAATTGTAGCTGGACCGCGATATTCTGGACTATGCGCAATACCAAAACTATGATATAAAGAATGACCGCTATCCACATCAAGTTGACTAATATATGCATTTGTTATTTTTGCAGAGTCAGCATCAAATTGGCCAATATAACCGCTATCAACGTCAAGTCTTGAAATGTATGCACTATCGACATCTAACTGACTAATATAACCACTATCAACATCAAGTCTTGAGATATATGCAGAGTCTACGTCGAGTTGACTAATATATGCAGAGTCAACCATTAGTCTTGAAATGTGGGCGCTATCAACATCAAGCTGAGAAATGTACGCACTATCGCCTTTTAATCTAGAAATAAATGCAGAGTCAACATCAAGTTGACTAATATAACCACTATCAACATCAAGTCTTGAGATATATGCACTATCGACATCGAGTTGAGAAATATATGCAGAATCAACCATCAAGCGACTAATATAACCACTATCAACATCAAGTTTTATAATATGCGCAGAATCACCAGTGAGTCTTGAGATATAGCCAGAATCTACATCTAACTTCCACACAAATGCTGAGTCACCAGTAAGTCTTGAGATATAGCCAGAATCTACATTAAGCTGACTAATAAACGCTGAGTCTGCTGTTAATCCGTGAATATATAAAAGATCAATTGCCTTTTCTGAATCCATAAGAAGAAATTTATCGCCGACTGCAATACCAGGAGTATCTGCAGATTGCAGGAGAGTCATATATTTTTCACCGCCGACTGCAGCGACTCTGCTTGCTATTTGCGGAACTGCAAGCGAATCAATAGCTGGACCAACACCAACATATAATGTTCCACCTGCTGTACTATCATAATATGAATATGCAAGTTCGCCTAATGCTAAACTTGTTGGGGTAGCTACTGCGCCTGATCTCTTAATCTGGATTATAGATGCCATGAAATAAACAACCTATCTAAATGCTTTATTATTTAATCTTATTTATACTGTTTTAGAAGGTATCTCCACCGTCTATTACTTGCCCCTGATTTATATGTTTTACTGCTGTCCACTTTTCAGTTTCAGCATTAAATGCAATCATTGTTCCACCTGGAATTTGCCCTTGTGGAGCAATTGCTGTATCACTTACATCTCTAAGACTGTTTCTAATTCTAATTTCTTTAATAGCAGGAAGAGGCGTTCCAACTTTAATATTTTTAACGATTGTTCTATTTGAAGTTATTTTAATTGCCATGACTTTATCCTATGTTGTTACTTGAGGTGATAATGTCAGTTTGCCTTCAAGTATTCTTTCAACAACACCTATTCCAGTTGAACTATCAATTCCTTCTAACTCTACATCATACACATATCTTCCAGCTTTCATACGAGTTGTTTGTATATTAGTTAATGATATTTGTAAAAGATTTTCTTGATTAGCTGGATTAAATCCAGTGCACGCAAATAATTCGGCTGAATCTGTAGAATTATAACTTTTTTTGATTTTTCCACGCATGTCATAAAATGCGCCAAACTGCCCTGCATCAGAGTCCCAATTAATTAAGAGTTTTCTGCTGCCATCAGGGTTAAATAGTTCGAGTTGAATAACGACATCAGCTCCTTGATCTATTGTTAAATCTTCATAATGTGCCATATTTGCCTCTCATCTAGTTTAATATATTTATAATGTTTTGAGTCTAATTAATGACAAGAAAATATAGATATATATGTTTATGCTATTTATACTATTTACAATTCTGTAAATGTATGTTATAATAAAGAGTGTTCTTTAAAGGAGAGATGGAGTATTGATATTAATAATTTATTTCTATTTATTTTATTGGATAATGGCTTTGATTGGTTTAACTACTGGATTTCATCGATGTATAGCACATAATCAAATACAATTACCGTCTATTATAGAGGGGTTTGTGCTTTGGGTTGGAACTATATCCAGCGCATGTTCCCCTCTAAGCTGGGCAGGAATTCATCGTATGCATCACGCTTATGCCGATACTGAATTAGATCCACACAGCCCTAAATATAAAAAATGGTACGAAATTTTGTTTTCAACTTATAGAATAAAATATATTCCAAGAAAGTTTATTAAGGATTTATATGAAAATCCAAGAGTCATGTTTTTTCATAAAAATAGATTATTAGTTTTTACTATAACATATATTATAGCTTATGTTATAAGTCCAATATTATTAGTTTTTTTTATATTACTTTTACCAACATCATTTATATGTTATGGATTACTTAATTTACTTGCCCATGACGACGACGGCGCTTTAAATAAATGGTGGATAAATTTATTTGCTCCGCTTGAAAGCAATCATAACGATCATCATGCAAAATAATTGTCTTTTAAGAAATACTATTAAATATTTTTTCTACTGTTTTTTTAAATGAAGATATATGGCTTTCTTTTACTGATATTATAATCTTTTTAGATCCAATCTTATATGCATCAAATAAACTTTCAGTTCCGTATAATCTTTCAACGTTATCGATAGCAGTTTTCCAGCTATTCTCAGAATAATTACTATCATGTAGTATATCTGAAAGATATATAAAAACTGTATATGCTATATCAATTCTTTTATTTTTATATGATAAATTATCCCAATCAGTAATATAATGATCTCTAAGTAAATTACCTCGATGCAAATCACCGTGGGAAAGTGTCATTTTAGTGCATGGAAAAAGCTTATTATAGTCATCCATCAATTCATAATTAATTAAATGCGCACTTTTATCTTTAAATAATTCTATGTGATTTATAACTTTATAATAAAAATCTAATAAATCTATTTTTGCCAGCATGTTATTTACTGGAGTAATATATTCTAGTTCAATAATACCAGTATTTTCTTCTAGTGAATTATAAATTATAGTTGGTACTTTAAAAAGTTCATTCTCAAACGATTTCGCAAGATTAAATCTGTATACTGCATCTTCGTATATATTTAAATTTGTATATATTTTATAAAATCTATTATCATTTGTTAGTAATGAATAATTTTTGTGCTTTATAAAATTGCTACTAACATATTTAATTTGTATATTATTTAAAATATTGTTTAATGTCATAATTCACATATAAAACTAAGTTGCTCTACACCTTTATACATAACATATCCTTCTGGTTTAAGTTTATTATAATACGGCATTAGGTTATGATCTGTGCTAGACAAATGTCTAGCTAAGCTATCTCGATATCTTTCTAATCTTTTGTCAAGGCCATCAAAACTAACCCATAATGTTTTTATTCCTAGTGCAGTAGCAATTTCTGCATATCGTGGAATAATAAGAGTTTGATTAAGAGAGAGATTCTTTGATCTATATTCTTTAATCATGTACTGTCGGCAACACACTTTTAGCCTTTTCCCATTATGTGTTATTTCAGACGCACTTAACCATATAATATTATCTTTGTCATCAGTTACCACATCTGCGCACATATATTCTTGTTTATCCCAGTTATTATCATACCAATGTATAAGTTTTTTATTTTGATTAGTATCAATTATATCATGTATTATTTCTAATCTTACTTCACTGACTATATTATCATTGGATTTATAGTGGTTTAAGTGTAGTGCCATTTTTTATTAACCTATCGTTTGACAGCTGAACCATTATAATCACTCTATCTTCATATGTTAGTCCTTGATGTATTTTTGCAATGTTTACAAAATAACAATCGCCTGCCTCTAATTTATAATTACCATTTTCAAAATTTATATGTGCATCATCAATTGGAATAAACACTCTATAACCATGCATAGAAAAATCATATAAGTCTTGATGAAATTTAGATTTCCATGGCCCAAGAGCTAATACATATTGTTGTCTAAAAAGGTCACACCCAAAATTTTCTAAAAGATTTTTAGTATAGGTGCCAGTTTCTGCTAATAACTTATTAGTTCCCATTTCTCTTAAAGGATACGCAAAATAAGTTTTCATATTAAAACCTATATCTTCAAAAAATCTATATACTTCTCTAAAACCAACTTTAAAATGCTTTGCTTGTTTTTTAAAATAGCTTTTAGTAGTATCTTTTGGAAATGAGTTGTATTCACTCCTTAACTTTTCTACGTCAGTCTTGATATTAAGTTTAACGACCTCGGGAAAATTATTAGGATTTGTATCTCCTGCTATTGGTAAAGTTTCGTAGTCTCCAACCGGTAAAATATCATGTTTTAAATTAAACATTTTCAAACCTTATCACATAATCATTAAATTTTTTAACTGATCTTTCTATCATTTCTTTATGTTTTTCCTTATCAATAAAGCCAAAGGTTGTTAAAATAAGTTTAGCTTCGCCTAAATATTTAGCTCCATGTAGAAATTTTCTTTCATTAATTGCAAATGAATTTGTTTCTTCTGGAAAACTGATATATTTTCTTATACTTTTAGGTTTATTATCTAATACAAAAAAGCTTTTTCTGGCCTTATGGGTTAACATAATCTTTAAACCGGCTGGTTCTGGTTCTGCATTTTCATCTGTATCTACATCATAGCAATTTAAAGCTGATTCAATATCTTGATGCGGTGGGACCATTGCTTGCTGTCCATGGACTTCTGCAAATTTGCAGTCGGAAAATGGTAATGCACTTAATACTTTTTGAAAGTATTTAAGAAGAGTAGGACTTAAATTTGGATTCCAAAGTGGTGTTTTACTAGAGTCAAATCTTGCTCTAAATCCTACTTCATTAGAATATGAATCACTCCAATCTTCTACGTAACCTTTAACTACTAAAGACTTCCAATAATCCCAATGATAATTATCATGCTGCAATTCGTAAAATTCTTTCCATAACATTTCCTCAGGCACTTCTATTTGAGGAATATCTAATGGTACATATGCTATATTTTCCATTTTATATTTTTCTTTCTATAATAAATTATAAACATCTTCATATTTAAGATCTGTAATAGAGAATTTTATTAACAATCTTTCTTTAGGAAACGCCGGAACAGAATGGCGTTGAGAGACATTTATTAAAGCACATTTATATTTAATTGCTCCAATATCTTCAAAAATAATTGGAGCTGCGTCATTCGATAGTATTATATTTATAGCACATTTGGTACCATTATCTCTATGCATAGGTAAAGAGGTATTAGCTAACTGTTTATAAAATTTAGGATTAACATCATTAGACTTAGTTCTGGCGCTAATAATATCTTTAATTCTTTTTACTTCAAAATACTCGTATATTATATCATTCCTAACTGGACCTTGTAACCAGTTAGGAATAAAATCTGAAAACGAATTTCTTTTTTTCCCTGAACTAAACGGATGATAATTTATTTCTTCATTTTCTTCTATCAAAGCATCTTTATCAAAATTTAATTCAATTTCTTTATAGTAATCGCTATGATTAAACATCAACTATCACTCCATACCGCATATTCATTATATTTGTTTAAACTTTTTTGTATTAGCTTTTCATGTTTTTCTTTATTTATATATCCGTGTGTGTAGCATATAATTCTATTAATATCATATTCTACATGATGAACAGCTTCACTTTGACTAATTGCGTATATACTTGTTTTAATTTTTGGCATATTTCCCGTTACAATTTTATCTTTTAAATGAATTTTAAGAGTATTACTTAGTCCGCTAATAACAATTCTATATCCACATGGTTCATTTTCAGTTATATTATTCCAAAGCTCTTCACCAGCAGATTCCCTTCTGACATCTAAATGCGGCGCCATAGGCCGATCATTGTTTTGAAAATTTATTTTAGCATTGCATATATAATCATAAGGAAGCAATTCAATTGCTTTGCATAAAGTAGGAAACATTTCTTTAGATTTTTTAGTTATATAATTTTTATTCCACGGGCCAATACTTGTATCGATCAATGCTTGAAAATTCCAAACATGAAATTTTCTAATCGCATTTAAATTACTAATAACTTCATTATTATCAATCTTAGTTTCTAAATCTATTGGAAGAAACAATAATTTTTTCATTTAATAGCCTGCTGCGAGTCAATACTTATTATTAAATGATTTCGAGGCGTAGGTCCGCCATTTACGGCGTAATGTTTAACTCCTGGATTTATAAACCATACACTTCCATCTGCTGGAATGTGTTCTTTAACTTCATTACCATCTTTATCCCATCCGCCATTAAAGCATTTATCATTAGTATCTAAAGCAATATGCAGACGAATACCGTACATCGTATCATAATCGATATGAGGTTTAACATCACTATACGCAGCTAAATTAGCAAACCTTGTTCTATGAGATCCTTCAAATGTACTTAAAACTTCTCGTAAATATGGAGGAACATCATCTTTAACTTTACGATACCATCTTTCATCTGCTTTAGGATCTTTTTTAGCAATTCTAGTATCCCATGCGCTGCCACTTATTTCAGTCCTTTGCGATAAATCATATGTGCCATCAAACTCAGTTAAACTAAGTTGTTGGTAACTAGTTTTTTCCCAGTCTAAGTCACACACAGATTCTATATTATCAAGTTCTTTTTCTTTAAAAAACATCTTTGGAAGTTTTGTATGGGCCTCGCACATATGTGCATAGTCTGAACCTAATCCATCCCATATCTTATTTTTAGAAAATAACCTAAGCTCTTCTTTAAGTTTATCGATATCAAATTTATGATCTAACTTAGAAATGACTGGCAAATCATGTCTATTTTTCCAGATTTCTGACATTATTATCTCCTGTTTATTTGAGTAAAAGTTTAGGGTAATTATAAACTAAATCATCCCATTCCCCACGCAGCATTGTTTGTAAAGCAATTCTTTCAGAACCATAATCTAATATTCCATGAGTTCTTGCGGTATTAATTATTGTAGGACACGTATATGTTATATGTTCTATTATTTCTCCACTTACCGTCTCGCCTTTAGTGTGGTCAATACTGTAATCAGCATTTATCCAATTTAAAGAATTATTTTTAGTAATTGGAAAAATCATTACAATTTTTCTAATTGGATCTATATGATATGGTATAGATCCCCCTTCACTGTTTTTTAAATATTTCATCTTGTTATGTTTACCATTTAGAGAATTGCTTATAGTTAAAAATGGTTCTTCTTTAGCATCTACCCAATAATCATACCATTTAATAACATTTTCATTATTAAAATCTCTATCTTTATAATGTCTTTTAGGACCACCGTTAAGCCATTTAGAAATATTTTTTTGATATTCTATTACAGCTTCCTTATCCCATTCAAAATTTGGACATTCAATATAAAAATCATCAGTAGACATTTTAGTGGCCGTATTTTAAATTTGCTATAAGTTTTTGAATATTATTAGAATTAAAAGGAATATTCATAATTAAATGAGTGCTTGATGCTGCCCAACTCATAGTCTTATGGACTTTTTTAGTATTAATATAATATGCTGTGCCTTGCTCAATTGTCATTTTTTTATTTTCATGAAACCAATCAAATTGATCTGATCCACAATCTTGTAAAAAAATTGCTATTCTAAAAGAAGCTCTGGGCATATAGCATTGATCTCTATGCGCTGGAAAATAACCACCTGTGCCAAGTTTTATTAAAACGCTTCTGCCGACTGGCTCAAACATTTCAAAAACATGATGTAAACTTGGCAACATTTCATAAGCTGCGGTATATTGATTAAACTCTAATTCACATAAACTTCTATTTTCTGCATAATTTGCTTGCTTTAAGCTAGGATTATCCTTATGCGTTTTTCCAGGAAGATTTGTTAATGCCATTCCCCTCCTGTTATTTGACATATCTTTTTTCGGTTGATAATCAACCCAATCATTTTTTAGAAATTCTATTTCTTTTCTAAAATTTTTAATATTAACATTTATTTTAAGTAATTCAAAATCTCCTAGACTAAGCAATGCAAGCTCATTAGTCACTGTTTCATGAGATACATTCATGCTATCATATTTTATAGGTGTTACATTTTTAGATTTTAATATTATATTGTCTTTCATAGTACAACCTTTGCTTGCCTCATACATTTATAAATATATATAACATTGATAAAGGATAATCATATGAACAATCTAGATTTAAAAAAGATAATTGAAGAATCTCAGCATTGTCATAGAAATTGGGATTTAACAAAAAAAATTCCAGAAGAACATATTGATATATTAAAAACCGCTGTTAAAGAATGTCCTTCTAAACAAAACAGAGTGTTCTATAGTCCGGTGTTTATTACAGACCGCGATGTTATAGAATACATATTAGAAACTACTAAGTGCTTTGTTTATCAATGGGACCCTCGCTTAGCTGTTACTAATTCTCAAATCATGGCTAATTTGCTTGTAGTGTTTGTTCGCGATAGAGATTATTCAGAAAAACCGAGAACAGAAGTTGAACACGCAATGGGAGTTATTGATGGTAAAAATATTAAATTAAATCCTGCATCTTTACTTGATGAAGGCAGAGCAGTTGGGATAGCTTCTGCATACCTTACACTTACTGCACATCTTCTTGGTTATAAAACAGGTTTTTATAACGGACGACACAGTATGCCAGAAACAACAGAAATGTTTGGAGAAGAAGTATTACTTATGGTAGGAGTAGGATTCGAAGATCATGCAAGAAATAGTCATGAACATCATTTTGATTCAAGTTTTATATTTTCAAAAAAGCCTAAAAAAATAATAGTTAAAGATGGAAATAGTATGCGAAAACATATCTTGTCCGTTGATATTTCAAAAGTTATTTAATCTTATGAAATCAATTAATTTATGCATAAGTCATAAGTGTACTTTAGAATGTTCTAAGTGTTTAAGAAAAATTTATAGAACTAATAATTTAAAAGTTCCGGGTTGTGATTTATCTTTATGCGAATACAAAAAAATTATTAATTACTTTGATTTTATAAATTTTTGTGGTAATGCTTCTGATCCTGTAATGAATCCAAACCTTATTAATTTTCTAAAATTAAATTACGAAAAAAATATTTTCTGTGAAGTGCATAATGCAGCAACAGGTAAAAAAATATCATGGTATGAAAAGGCATTTAACGCAAATAAAAATGCAACATGGATATTTGGTTTAGATGGATACCCCGAAGATA
>Ga0209632_10003368_pt1 | contig 14754 bp, 10 predicted proteins | sample COG_10_FD_184754 | JGI IMG/M metagenome (GOLD analysis project Ga0209632, IMG submission 184754) | Pelagic Microbial community sample from North Sea - COGITO 998_met_10 (SPAdes) (version 2) | ecosystem: Environmental > Aquatic > Marine > Neritic zone/Coastal water | place: Helgoland, sampling... | reverse complement strand
CGATGATCTACCGTCTGTTGGTTCCGTTCTTCATACAACCGTTACCGTGACTTATGATGTCATGGGAATGCAAGTGGTTGAGGCGTCCGTTAAGTGTGGAAAAAACATCATTGCATCTTGCGAGATGAAAATTTTCTTGAGTCAAGAAGGTCAAAACGGATAAGTCGCAATATTTATACAAATTCGCATCAGAATAGATTTGTAAGCATGGTAGAAGAATTGATTGAGAAGCTAAAAGTTCAGATTATAGAAACACTTAATCTGGAAGACCTAGAACCAGCAGATATTAAGGCCGAAGACCCATTGTTTGGTGATGATGGCATTGGACTTGATTCAATCGATGCACTCGAACTAATCGTGCTTATGAACAAAGAATACGAAATTCAAATTGCCGATCCTGAGGAAGGAAAGACTGTTTTTCATTCTATAAAAAGTATGGCAGAATATATCCAAGCCAATTCTTAACCTTTCCGTTTACTTCTTGAGTGGTTGAAGTAGAAACCAAGAGAAAACCACGTATCCTAAAAGGAACACCACGTTTATTGGAAACCCAAATTGCATTTGAGGAATATTCAGTACTAATGTGGCCCAATACAGGAAGGCCGCAACCCCAATCATAGCTCCAATTTTCCCTAATTCATAAGGTACAGGGTAATATTTTCTTCCAAGGAAATAGGAAAGAACCATCATGGAAGCGTAGCAAATCAATGTTGCCCAAGCGGAAGCCATGTAGCCGTATTTCGGAATAAAAACCATGTTAAGCACTAGTGTAATTAGTGCGCCAAATATGGCCAAGCCCGCTCCAAAAGAAGTCTTCTCGGTAAGCTTATACCAAACTGACTGATTGTAGTAAATACCAAGGAAAATATTTGCCATCAAAAGAATTGGCACAACCTTGAGTCCAACCCAATATTCTTCATTCGGAATAAAGTATTTGAACAAGTCGATATAAAGCATGACGAAGAGGAACGTACCTGCCAAAACCCAAACAAAATAGGTCATGATCTTGGCGTAAAGCTCCTTACTTCCCTCCTCTTTTGCCTGCGAGAAAAAGAACGGTTCAGCAGCATATCTGAATGCCTGAATCATCAATGCAATTAGAATAGATAGCTTGTAACAGGCGCCATAAACACCAAGCTGATACATGGCTTGTTGTTCACCCAAAATGGGATAGAGCAATCGCTTCAGCATTACGCGATCAAACATTTCGTTCATCATTCCCGCAAGACCAGCTATCAGGAGCGGAAGCGAATACGCAAGCATCGGTTTGAGTAGCGCTAATTGCGGTTTGGTCAAACCACGCACCATGGTTGGAGCGAGCAGTAAAAACTTAACTACACTGGCAATCAGATTAGCGATAAACACATAGCCAACACCTGTTCCTGGATCGTAGAAGGTTTCGGTGAGCCAATTCCCACCTCCGCTTTCAACTAACGGGAGACAATAGCCCAGGTAAAACAAGTTGAGTCCCAAATAGACCAACACATTGGCGATGTTGATTCCTGCAAAGGTTTTAGCCTTGTCTTCAGTTCGCAATCGCGCCAGCGGAATGGACGAAATAGCGTCCAGTCCAACAATAATGGCAAACCAAACCACGTATTCCTTATTGTTGGGATACATCAACCATTCAGCAATTGGCTGCGCAAAAATGATGGCCATAAGAATGAACATGGCTGTGCTGCTTACAAGCGAACTAAGTACGGTTGAGAAAATGGTATTCGGATCTGACCCTTCCTTAGTGGAAAAACGGAAATATGCCGTTTCCATGCCGTAAGTCAGCATCACAATAAGGAAGGCCACGTAAGCATACATTTCGGTAATGACACCGTATTGCTGCGGTAAAAAAACCGTTGTGTGCAAAGGCACTACCAGGTAATTGAAAAAGCGCGCAACTATAGAACTTAGTCCATAAATGGCGGTTTGGCCTGCTAGCTTTTTAAGGATTGACAATGCTGGGTTTTTCGGTAATAATCAAACGTTCGATTTAAACGAACATTTGAGCCGACAAATTAAAGAATGTTAAAGGCAGTTTGAGAAGTGCTTTATTGGCTAATCTCAAACCTAGGTCAGGTTTATTTAAAATCATAGATTCCAAATTGGAACAATTTTAGTGTTCTGTGGTTTCATCAAATTAACTCTACATAACTTCACACAATGAAAACAATCACAACAATTATCCTCAGCATTTTAACGGTAGGTGCCATGGCTCAAACAAAAACGCTTTACGATTTTGAAGCACAAACCATTGACGGAAAAGCATTTGACTTCTCTTCTTTAAAGGGAAAAAAGGTACTCGTAGTGAACACAGCAAGTAAGTGCGGTTATACACCTCAGTACGAACAACTACAGAAACTTTATGACGAAATGGGGGGTGGTAATTTCGAGATTATCGGATTCCCAGCCAACAACTTTATGGGACAAGAACCAGGAAGCAACGATGAAATTGCTGGTTTTTGCCAAAAAAATTATGGTGTAACATTTACCATGATGGAAAAGATTAGCGTAAAAGGAAACGACCAACATCCACTATATTCTTGGCTTACTGATAAAGACCAAAATGGTGTGGAAGATGCTAAAGTGAAGTGGAATTTTCAAAAATTCTTGATTGATGAGAATGGAAACTACGTGAAGTCGCTTGCCCCAGGAACAAGTCCTTTGGATTCAGAAGTAACTTCTTGGTTAGGGAAATAAATTTTTCTGAACCACAGAATATGAGGTGCGGAGCTTGATTAGTTCCGCACCTTTTTTTTACCATTTCGTGATATTGTAAATTAGCCATTGTGAAACTTGACATTTTAGCTTTCGGAGCCCACCCTGACGATGTAGAAATTTCCTGCGGAGGAACACTACTCAAACATATTGAGTTGGGTAAAAAGTGTGGGATTATTGACCTAACGCAAGGCGAACTAGGAACTAGAGGAAGTGCTGAACTACGCTTAATTGAGGCTGAAAACGCTAAAAACATTCTAGGAATAGAAGCACGCGAAAACCTCGGTTTTGCTGATGGTTTTTTTCTGAACGACAAACAACATCAGCTTCCAATTATTGAAATGATAAGAAAGTATCGTCCGGAGATTGTGTTGGCAAATTCAGTTCATGACCGGCACCCTGACCACGGAAAAGGAGCAAAATTGGTTGCTGATGCGTGTTTCCTTTCTGGACTTGTTAAGATTGATACCGGGCAAGATGCCTGGCGGCCAAAAGCTGTTTATCACTACATACAAGACGAGTTTATTCAGCCTGATTTTACAATCGACATCACGCCTTATTTCGATAAAAAGGTTGAAGCGATTCTTGCATTTAGTTCGCAATTCTATGACCCTGAAAGTGACGAGCCCGACACACCAATATCAGGCAAAGGGTTTCTAGACTTTCTAAAAGGGCGTGCTGCTGTTGTTGGTAGGCCAATTGGTGCAGAATTAGCTGAGGGCTTTACTGCACACAGAAATGTTGGGGTGAAAAATCTTTTCGATTTGGTTTAGGTTTGGACTGAACGAAAAAGGGTCGCCTAACGGCAACCCTTTCCATCTACACCAAAGTTGAACTTTACGGCTGAATCAACCTTAATTTATGCGTTACAATTCCTTTCTCCGTACTAATTTGAACGAAGTACACACCTGATACCAATTCAGAGAGGTTTAGTTTCATTCTTTCAGAATTATTGAACGGAATTGCCATTGTTTCTTGACCAACTGCGTTGAATACCGCAATGGTTCCACTTCCTTCTAAACCGCTGATGTTGAGAATGTCTGTGGCTGGGTTCGGATAAATAAGCACGTTTGCAAGCGCATTTTCTTCAATACCAACCTTCATTGGGTCAATGACAACCGTATCTGGGATGGAGGTTAAACTCACCTCTGCCTCCGAAGCTGTAAGCGCCACAACTCCTCCAATCTCTAGCACCACATCATGGATTCCAGAAAGGTTATCGGTAGTAACAATACGAGCATGTACAATTGGCCCATAGCCCTGGAAGTTTTGCAGTGTGTTCCGCGAAATCGCGAAATCAATCATGCCATCGTTGAACAAGTTTTTCTGGAATGTGAGTACGTCATAGCCGGCAGTTCCGAGAACACAGTTATCATAGTCAATTGTAAGTCCATTTGAGGAAAGCTTCGTTTCATCAAACGTTAGACTGAATGCCACGCCATGCAAACTGTCTACGGGTTGCGCAGCCGTTCCTAGATGAATCACAATGTCGATTGCCTGTTCTAACCCAACGGTATCGGGCGTTGCCTCCACCCAAATTGGCGGGTTTCCATCGGCAGCAACACCTTCAAACTTATTGTGCGTGTTCGAGTAGTTGAAGTCGATGGCAAGCGTATCATCAAAGTTGATGATGCCGTTTCCATCGCAATCTGCGTGTTTCAAATTCACATTATTCTGCGCAAAATTGAAGGTCCAATCTGGGCATGGCTGACCAACCCAGTTCAAGGTTGCCGCGGGGCGATTTGGTCCCGTTTGATTGAAAGCTAATCCGAGGTAAAGCGCATCAGAATTGGTTACAACTCCATCGCTATTGGCATCTCCTGGCCATACATCATCATTCTGCGATAAACAATCTTCAACGACAAACGCATGGGTGACATCATTGCAGCCAGAATAGTACGTTATGCAAACGTAGACTCCTGGTTCATCAACCCAAATCTCATTGTTAAAATTCTGAATCTGAGAAGTGTTTCCGAACTGGTCTGTGTATGACCAGCTGTAAATCAACGAGCCAGCACTCAATTCTAATTGCACACTATCATTTGGGCATAACTGAAGCGTTTCGTTAACGGGTAAGTTGGCAAACACGTACATCGAATCAACCGCTGTGCAGCCAGTCTGCGTATCTTCCAAATGAACTTTAACCCATCCGTCAGCTGTAACTGTCATTGTAGGAAACGGAGCTGTTGAGTTATTCATTGCCGCTTGCGGAAACCATTCGTAGATGTAGCCTCCGCTTCCTCCCGAAATAGTATGGCTTAATTGAAGCATTCCATTACACGCCACCGTATCTTCAAGCAACTCAATTGTTACACCTGAATTAACCGTAATTGTCTGCGATGACATACTAATACAGCCACTTGCGTGATAAGCGGTCATCGTGACCACGTAAACCCCACCAGTGAAGAATTGTGCCTCACCTACGCCATTGTCTGTATACGTTTCGCCATTACCGTAATCCCAAACAACGCTATCGGTTGCGGACGAAAAATTCTGACCAGCGAAATCATACAACGAACCACATTGTAGTGGGTTTGGCACTGCAATAAAATCACTGGAACAAACAGTTCCGCATTGAACTATTTCGAACATGTGCTCTACGCTTAAGCAGCCTGAATAGTAAGTGAAGCAGTTGTAAGTTCCCAAATTGAACGCTATCAATTCATTGGTTTGATTTGGCAACTGGGTAGTATTTCCAGATTGATCGGTGTAACTCCAAGTATAGATTGTACTTCCCGGATCAACAATCAGCGGAACGCTTGGTTGACACATTTCTATGGTCTGCTGTATCTCTTGATTCGCGTAAACGAAAACTGAATCTGAACTTGTACAACCTGTGTAGGTATCGATAACCTCCACCGTTACCCATTGGTTTTGGGTGACGGAAATAACCGCATTGGATATCGTGCTTCCAGAAATTGGCCAGTAATAAACGTACTGTCCACCTCCTCCCGATGCTGTTGCGTTTAGAAAAAGTTGTCCGGCACATGCAACGGTGTCCTCTGCACTTATTTCGGCTGTAATATCTGTAAGCAACGTAAGCCCGTAGGACGTTGTACTCACACAACCGCCAGCATGATAAGCTGTAAGTTCAACTATGTAATTACCACCATCATACATTTGAGTTGGAATACCACCTCCACTGTCAAATAGAACTGTCCCGTTTCCAAGATCCCAGATGGCGCTATCAATCGGTGAAGAATAACTTGCGCCAAGATTTATTATCGTTTGGCAGTTCTGATATGTGATTCCGTTGTTGAATATGGACGATGTACAAGTGCTTGGACATGCCTCTACCGTTACCAAACTTGTAAGCGCTCCACAGTTTGGGAAATCAGCATACGCGAAATAGGTTCCAGGTTCTTGAACGCTGATGGCTTGCTGGGTTGTTGAGTAGTTCAACGCAGTGCTGTTTCCAAGCGTATCTTCATAACTCAGCCAGAAATAGTCCGTAGCACCTGACCCTAAATCAATAGTGGCGCTTCCACTGCAGAGGTCTAATGTTTGTGTGTTCACTTCGTACGAACTCACAGTTACTTGTCCTCCAACCGTGCAGCCAGTAAGGTTATCCGTTACCTCGCAGATGTACGTTTCATTATCAACGCCAGAAGCATATGTAATTGAATCTGTCGGATTCGAAAGTCCTGTAGACGGGAACCATTGGTAACTAAAATCTCCAGAGCCACCGTAAGTTGCCGCTTCCATGTATGCTTCTTCTTGACAACCAATTGTGTCATTGCTCATAATAACGCTATGACCGATAGTACAGAAGATTGTCTGTGTGGATGTACTAACGCATTGATTAACGTCTGTTGTAGTCAGCGTTACTTCATAAATGCCAGCTGTGTAAATGTGTTGTGGCTGAGGATCAAAGCTTGTGTCTCCATCACCAAAATCCCATTCGTATGATACAATTTGTGAAGATGATCCAGGAACAAAAAAGTATGTCTCTGAACATTGCTGAGGGATTTGATTATAAGTGAAGAAGTTTGAGCAACTGACTGTTAAACACGCTTCTACAGCTACACTACTTGTCAGCGCACCACATTCTGGAAAATCCGCATACATGAAATACCCACCTGGCTCATCAGCAACGATGGCTTGCTGCGTAATGGGATAATTCAGGTTACTATTGTTTCCTGCCGTATCAGTAAAGCTTAACCAATTATACTGCTGAGCTCCTGGGCCAAGGTCAATAGTTACTGGGCCGTTGCACAAGCTTAAGGTATCTAAAAGCGGATTTTGCTGAGTAACATAAACCGTATCTGAATGAATACAGCCCGTCACATCATCAATCACATCCACGATAAACCATTGGTTGGTAACGTTCTGTATTACCTGCGGATTTGCACTAGTGGCGTTACTCAGCAAATTAGCAGGAGACCATTGAATTGAATATGGGTTTAGGGAGCTCACACTTACCGATAGCAAAGGAGACTCTTGACAGGCAAGAACATCTGCGCCTGCATCAACCGTTACTGGATTTCCATCTACGGTAAAAACAGTGTCATCAACTGCGGTGCAAACTTGGTCCGTTATTGCAATAACTATAGCGCTATAAGTACCAGGCTCCAAGTTCAGAATTACAAAGCTGTTACCCGTTCCAACGGAATTACCATCAAGTATGAAGCTCCAACTCTGAACAGGGCCCGAAACATTGGCTTCCAAAATAACTTGAGAAGAACAGTTCTGTGGATTCTGAAGCACCAATATGTCAGCGTTGCATTGTGCACTCACATTGGATGTTCCTACGGCTGCAACGAGCATCAGGATCATTCCACTGATTCCCTTAAATACTCGCTTTGTCATTTCCATGGGTTTGATCTTTAGACGGTTTCACTTTCCAAATGTATCGTGGGTACGCCAAGAATAAAATCACATTATTTTAATTTTGTCGGAGTTATAATAAATCATTGTATCATCTATTTCAATTAAATTAGACGCTTACAATTTACCTAATTGTCGGACTAAAGTAATTTAATGTTAACACGAGAATTACTAAAGACCTTGAAATCTACCGAATGGGAAGAGTTAAATCGGTTTCTTCCATTTCGCTTTCCTCGTATGCGAGCGGACGTTCTGCTTGGGCTAAACGCGTTCAAGAAAAATCAATCTGACTCGATTTCGAGAAAGGATGTTCATCTATGGCTTTACCCACAAAAACCGTTTGATGACAAGGTGATTCGGTATCTACTTACAGACATAAATAAGGTTGTTTTTGAATACTTCAGCTTTAAACAACTAACCAAGCAGCCTCAAAAACAACAATCACTGCTATTACAGGAACTGTCAGATCGAAAGTGTCACCGAGCATTCGACAAAACCTATAATCAGGAATTAAACCGCGCTGAAACCCAGGGACATGTTGACTCTGACGCCCTGCACTACCGATATGAGCTGTACTCGCTAAAAGCGAAGGAAGAACTGGACTCAGGCAAACGCTCGTCTGATGTATTTGAAGAAAGCTCCCTTTTTCTAGACCTCTATTTCGTAGCCAAAAAGCTTCAAATAAGTGCCGAAAAAATCAACCTCAACTTTATTCTGAAAAAAGAATGGAACGACCCATTTCTGAAAACAATTCTTGAACAAATTGACAACGGCCTTTTCAATGATAGTCCGTACATCAAACTCTATCGGTCCATCGTTCAAAGCCTGACTGAGCCTGACAATGAAGCCGTTTTTGAAACACTAAAAACAGAAATTCCAACGCTGATTAACCAACTATCGGAATCAGAACTTTCAGATCTCTACCAGTACTTGCTCAACTACTGTATAAGGCGAATTAACGCTGGGCGATTAGTGTTCCAAAATGAACTATTGGCGGTGTACCAAAATGCGCTGAGTGATGGTGCGTTATTTACAAACGGTAGCATTTCGCAATGGGATTTTAAGAATATTGTGACCATTTCGCTACGAACGGGAAATGTGGATTATGCCCGAGAGTTTATTCATTCTTACAAACAGCGGCTACCTGCAGCACAAAGGATAAACGCTTTGGCATACAATCTGGCCAATCTTCACTTTTCTGAGAAGAACTTTCGTTCGACAATCAAGCAACTTCAGAAGGTTGATTTAGATGATGTGTTTTACCGATTGGATGCTCGGTCTATCCTTCTTAAATCTTACTATGAATTAGACGATGCTGATGCGTTGCATTATCACGCAACGGCTTTCCGTTCGTTCTTAAACCGGAATAGAAAAATCTCGGATCAGCAGCGGAAATTATACCTGAACCTTATCAAACATACCTTATCGCTTTCTAGGTTCTCTGGCGAGATTACGAAACTAAAAGCTATTCAGCAACGAATTACCACAAACCCAAATGTGGCCGACTTGAGTTGGTTGGAATCAAAGATTACCGAAATTCATCCAAATAAACCACCATCATGAAAACTGTTTACGTATCTCTTTTAGGAATTGTCGGTCTTGGCTTTGCTGCGTTCTTCTTCATTACAATGGGCCCAATGTTTATTGCGAATCCTGACTTAATTGGCGCAATCAAATCAGGGTTTGTAAACCCATACGCAGCTGGTTTTTCTACTGATGCTGTTTGCTGCTGGCTTGTGCTAGCACTATGGGTAACCTATGAGAAGTTTGAGTTGGGAATTAAGCATGGTTGGATAGCCTTGCTCCTTGGAATTGTGCCTGGAGTAGCAACGGGTTTTGCTCTTTATCTCGTGATTAGAATGCGGCAGACTACCGCGGCTAAGGCGAGTTAAGTCCAATAAAAAGTCCGACACATTTTCATGTGTCGGACCTTAATGTCTTCTTCGCGGTTTTAACTAGTCGATGTACTCCTTAAACTCGAAATCCATCCCTACCGTGCGCGCAAAAACGTGTCCTAAATCTAGGATATCAATATCATCCTCTTCATAATACCAGTAAACGGTTACATCATTACCACCGTCTTTGATTTCCTTCATCTTTTTCAAAATGTCAGAAATTGACTTTGATGATGGCGTGTTGAAATATTCCAACTTAAAAATGAATTCCGTCTTTGTATTCGGGCTTTCAGCATAGCTATCCAACCAGTCTAAAATAGGTAGGTAAAAACCTTTGGCATTTAGCGGAAACGACCTCCCCGAAATCTCAAATTTGTTCCCTTCCGTATCTAGTGTTACTTCTGGAGTCTCCTTAGTGGCCTCCAGTTTCATTGCTTTAAGTTCTCCCATTAGCTTATGGATTTGTACTGCAGAAAACCGTGGTCAGACAGCTTTCGACACAAATTAACATCCTTACGTACGTAGCTTTCGCTATAAAAGTTGCGCTTTAATGAATTCCATGCATTTTCTTTTTAATCATCGGGGTCAAAAGAATCAAAACAAGCCCTGCTCCAATTGGCAGTCCGGTATAGATTAAGAAGAAAGTTGACATGGAATACATCTCTGTAATCTGATCAATGAGACTACCGGTCCAGCCTGCTAAGTAGTTGGCAACCGCAGAAGCTAAAAACCAAACTCCAAACATCAGTCCAACCAAACGCGCTGGTGCCAATTTACTCACATAAGAAAGCCCTACAGGCGAAAGAGTCAGTTCTCCCATTGTGTGCAAGAAGTAGGCTGCAACCAGCCAAATCATACTTACGGAAGCTGTTGCAGCTCCAGAAGGAATAGATGCCGACCCAAAAGCCAAAACACCAAAGCCAAGACCAAGAAGAATCAACCCCAAAGCGAATTTGATTGATGCAGATGGGTTGAGCTTGCTTTCCCAAATTTTGGAGAAAATTGGAGCACACGCAATGATGAAAAATGAATTCAAAATTCCGAACCAGGATGCTGGGACTTCACTTGCTTCCTGACTGAATTCGTTCTGAATCATCCAAACAGCAACGCCCCAAATAATGACAAAGCTGGCCCCCAGAAATATGTTGGACAGCGCATACATTTTAAACGTTTTTCGAAAGAGGGAAAGCAGCACGTAGGTAACAATAGCCATGGGAACAAACGTGAGTATTGCATTGAACCAACGGAACGTGTCTGCCGCTCCACCTGTAAGAACGCGGTTAGTATAATCCTTGGCGAAAATGGTCATTGAACCTCCTGCTTGTTCAAAGGCCATCCAGAAGAAAATGGTAAACACAGATAGTATTCCAATTACCATCAAGCGGTCACGTTCTACGTTAGCAGGAATGTCCTCCTCTTTATCCTCATCAATCTCCATATGGCCTTCCATCTGAGAAACTTCTAAATGCTCATCCTTTTTTGGACTAAGACCAATGTTGCCAAAAATGCCTTGAGCGAAATAGAATTGGAGCATCCCTAAAAACATGAAGATTCCAGCTAATCCGAAACCGAAGCTCCACCCTACCTTCTCGCCCACATAGCCACAAAGCATAATACCTAAGAACGCACCTGCGTTAATCCCCATATAAAAAATGGTGTATGCCGAGTCTTTCTTGTCGCTATTCCGAGGATAAAGGTTCCCAACAATTGAGGAAATGTTCGGTTTGAATGCACCGTTACCAACAATCAATAAAATGAGACCCGCGTAAAACATCGTTTCTGTTTCAAAAGCCATAGCCGCATGACCAAGGGTCATTAAAAATGCACCGAGCAAAACGGCTTTTCGGAAGCCAATAACCTTATCGGCTAACAAACCGCCAAAAATCGGTGTTAGATAAACCAACCCAGTATACATGGCATACAACTTAAGCGCATCCTCGCGTTCCCAAGCCCAGCCGCCTTCGTCTAATCCGCTTACTAAGAAAAGCACGAGCAATGCTCTCATTCCATAGTAACTGAACCGTTCCCACATTTCTGTAAAAAAGAGGATGAACAGTCCTGCTGGATGTCCGAATAATTGTTGCTGTTGGTTAGCTGTCATGCTACGATTTTGAAGGATGATGAAAGTAGAATATTTATCTCAGAGGTTCTTCTTGATGAAGTCTGTCATTTTGGTAAACAGGTGCAAACGGGCATTCTTCCCGTAAATGCCGTGGTTTCTATCTGGATACATATAAAGTTCAAACTGCTTGTTAGCCTCAATCAATGCTTCTGTCATTTCCACCGTGTTCTGAAAATGTACATTATCGTCACCTGTTCCATGAACAAGTAAATACGCTCCTTTCATTTTATCTACATGGTTGATGGGCGAATTGTCGTCATACCCTTTTGCATTTTCCTGAGGCGTTCTCATAAAACGTTCTGTATAAACCGAATCGTAAAAACGCCAGTTGGTTACAGGTGCAACGGCTATTGCCATAGAGTAGTAATCTGCTCCTTTGGTTAATGCAAGCGAACTCATATAGCCACCATAGCTCCAGCCATACATTCCAATTCTGGCGGCATTCACATAGCCCTGTTTCCCAAGATATTTAGCTGTCTCGATATAATCTTCCACCTCCAACTTCCCAAGTTGTTTGTATGTGCTGTGCTTAAAATCACGTCCCCGATTTCCAGTTCCACGATTATCAACCGAAACTACAATGTAGCCCTGCTGGGCCAACATCATTTCCCATATCTGCGTTTTAGAACCCCAAGAATCATTAACCGTGTTACTTCCAGGGCCGCCATAGATGGAAACCAGCACAGGGTGTTTCTTAGTTGGGTCGAAATTGGTAGGTTTTATCATCCAGCCATTTAACGATGTTCCGTGAGATGGTTTGAAAGAGAAAAATTCCTTTTGTGGGGCATTGACGGCAATCAATTTCTCCTTCAACGTAGCATTATCCTTTAACACACGGATTTGCTTGCCTTTGTTAGCGATAAGAGAAATAAACGGTGGCGTATTTGCATCTGAATGTCGGTTAATGAAGTACTCGTTCGTCTTGCTGAATAGTGCGGAATTCTGTCCTTTATTCTGAGTGAGTTTACGCTTGAAGTTTCCGTTAAGAGAGGCCGCAAAAACGTGTCGTTGTGTTGGACCTTCTTCCGCAGATTGGTAATAGAAATTCTTGCCTTTTGCATCTACTCCATAAAAAGAAGTCACATCCCATTCGCCTGATGTCAGCTGTACTTTTTCATTCCCTGCCACGTCATGTAAATACAGATGGTTGTAACCGTCCTTCTCGCTGCTCCAAATGAATTCCTGTCCATTTTCCAAAAACGTAAGGTTATCAGTTATGTCGATATAGGTTTCTGATTGCTCTTTCAAAACCACACGCGTTTTACCCATCAAGGCATCGGCAAAAAGTAGCTCCAAGCGGTTTTGCAAACGGTTCATCCGTTGGACGGAAAGCGTTGTTGCGTCTTTAGTCCATTTGATGCGTGGGATATAAATATCAGCACGTTCACCTAAGTCAACTTGCACATTCGCTTCCCGATTAACGTTATAAATGAAAATCTTCACTTTCGAATTTTCCTCGCCTGCTTTGGGATATTTAAAGCGTTCTTCTGTTGGGTAGAGGTTTCCTTCATATTTCGTCATCGAGAATTCTTTCACATCCTTCTCATTAAACTCATAATAGGCGACAAACCGGCCATCTGGCGACCATTGAAATGCTTTCGTGAATGCAAATTCCTCTTCATAAACCCAATCGCTCATGCCATTAATAATCTCATTTAGAACACCGTTTGTGGTAATCTGCATGATGGTTTTAGAATCCAAGTCTTCAACAAAAAGATTGTTGTCTTTTACATACGCTACTTGGTTAGAAACGGGCGAAAAAGTGGCATGGAAAACATGCTTGCCGTTTGCCACTTCGAGCATCTTCTTATCCGTTCTATCAAACGCATAATATTTATAGCTGGACGAATGGCGGTAAACCGGATTCTCCTCCGTGGCCAGCAGCAATTTCATTTCGCTTTTATTGAATTCGTAATCGTCAATTCTCACAAGCTGCTCGTCCACCCTCAAATCAGAGGCGGCCACAACAATGTCAACCGAATCACCACTTTCATAATTGTATTTGACAACACCCTCTTTCTGAAGCGTGGTATAATGTTCTCCATCATTCAGCGATCGAATCCCATACACACCTTCGGTGCGATATGTCCCATTCTTCCAAATGTCTTCAAGTGTAATCTCAGTTTGTGCCCAAGTCAAAGAGGTGTTGAAAATGATCAGAATAACTAAGCACGTTCTTAACATGTGTTGCAACATTTGGAGATTACTTTTGCATTAAGCAGATCAAAGCTAAACATTACATGAAATACGGTTCAATTACAGAAGAAGTCCTACAAAAACTAAAATCCATTGTAGGACGAGATAATTTCTTTGTGGATGAAGAAACACTTACCATTCACGCTTCGGATCATACCGAAGACCATGTTTTTATGCCGCAAGTGGTAGTTATGCCAGCCACAGCCGAAGAAGTTGCCGCTGTTTTAAAACTTTGCAACGACCATTTAATACCAGTAACTCCACGCGGTGGCGGAACGGGTTTAAGTGGAGGCGCACTACCCGTAAAAGGTGGTGTTGTTGTGGCAATGAAACGTTTTAATAAAATTCTTGAAATTGATGAATTGAACCTGCAAGCAACCGTTGAACCTGGTGTGATTACGGAGGTTTTTCAAGATGCGGTACAGGAGAAAGGCCTGTTTTATCCGCCTGACCCAAGTAGTAAAGGAAGTTGCTTTTTAGGAGGAAACTTAGGGGAGAATGCGGGCGGACCAAAAGCCGTGAAATATGGTGTAACACGTGATTATGTGCTTAATATGCAAGTTGCTTTGGTAACTGGCGAAGTTATTTGGACAGCCGCCAACGTTCTCAAAAACTCTACTGGTTACAACCTTACGCAGTTAATGTGCGGAAGTGAAGGGACCTTGGGCATCATCACCAAAATTGTTTTCAAGCTTAGGCCGTTCCCTAAAAAAGATGTGACGTTGCTTGTGCCTTTCACTACTTCGGAAGAAGCATGCCGTGCTATTTCCGGTATTTACATGGCCGGCATTACTCCTTCTAAAATGGAATTTGTAGAACGAGAAGCCATCATATTAACCATGAAATATGTGGATGAGGTTTTAAGCCAAGCGGTTTCCATCGAATTACCCGACAACATCAACGCCCATCTTATTATTGAACTTGATGGTAATGATGATGAGGTACTCATGACCGATGCAGAAAAGATTGTTGAGGTATTAGAAGGTTACCAAACGGGCGAAGTCT
>Ga0209632_10003362_pt1 | contig 14764 bp, 11 predicted proteins | sample COG_10_FD_184754 | JGI IMG/M metagenome (GOLD analysis project Ga0209632, IMG submission 184754) | Pelagic Microbial community sample from North Sea - COGITO 998_met_10 (SPAdes) (version 2) | ecosystem: Environmental > Aquatic > Marine > Neritic zone/Coastal water | place: Helgoland, sampling... | reverse complement strand
TATCTACTTTACAAATTACACATAAATTTTGACCGGATTCTTCGTCATCAATATCATCTAGTTGCATTTTATCACTATCCCCAATAAATCTTGCCATATTAAATATATATAGTATATGTATTTAATATGATTGTATTAAGTGTTAATCTTCTATGATTCCATTTACATCAACCCCATCAGAATAATCTTCTCCTAACATAGTAAGATCATTATTTTCATTTATCTCAGAATTTAAATATGCATTCATATCATCTATCGCGGTTGTTTGTGCATCATATGCACCTTTTCCATATTGTGTTAATTCCTTTTTAGAACCAATTGTCCATCGTCCATCATTTTTATATTTTTTTTTGAACCGTTCTACTTCTGCAACATGCTTGTTCTTATTTGCCGCATATAACTCATCAGTGATTTCTTGTTTTTCCTTTTCCATTTGACTTTTAACCTTTTTCATTATATATTCATAATTAACATCAACGATTTTAACATTATCAATTTCTTTATTAATGATAACAAATAAAAACATCCCGACATCATTTTTAAATTTGTTTACTTCTTCTGCCTCCAATTCGTTTGCAAATTCATTACATACCTTAATATATGTATCCATTACTTTCAAATATATATACTTGAAAATATATAATATTGTTTTTTGTTTAAGTAATGGCTCTAGTAACTTTTTTTTAGTAATTATTGTATCATATATTGGAATTATTTTTAATATGCTAGAATATTTTTTCAAACTAGGCAATAATCTTATAAAATATTTTTTTAAATTTTCATTTCCAAAATATGGTTTCAATTTATTGGGTATTTCTTCAATAAACGAATTAACTCTACCCTTATGTGTCATTGACATATGATCCCAAGATTTCGGGTATTTAAACCGAGTTACATCATTCCCATTAATAATTGTAGTTGGGTATAATTCTGACATATTATTTACTAGTTTGATAATATAATTAATATTTTTATGATAATAATCATCTTCATACATCACGTCACTCTCGTTTATATTATTAAATGAAATCATATCATTTGTAAATTTATTAAAACGACGAGTATCATTATCTGAATACGTAATATTGTTTTGAAAAAAATCGTTAATTTTATTTGTCATTTTATCATTTTCATCATAAACATATGTTTGTAAATTAATATTGTCTTCTTCGCTCGAGGTGTCTAAGTGTGAATTATAATTATCTAATATTTGATAAATTTTATTATCAACTTCCTCGTTATCAAATAATATATCATCTTCTAACAACGATCTTAATATATGACTTTGTGCAATTTCTTGTGACGATATTGAATTATTAACTTTATTTTCCGAATTAATTATTTGCATCAATTCTAGTAAATTGGTTAAAGTATAATTATAACCTTCATTTTTCAATTTTTCAATCTTATCAGCAAGTACATCTTGACTATTAAATTTAATATCAACATCTTTACATACATTTTTTAAGGAATACCTTTTAACATTTTTTCCATCTCCGATTTTACAATAATGTATAATTGCTTGATAAATATTATTTTCATTAATAGTTGTTTCATTCTGTGTCGTGAAATTTATTGGTTTTTTCAATAGGTTAAGAACAAATTGTTTTGGTTTATGTATATTGTTGACTAAATCAAGAATTTCGGAGTTAAATAAAATCATATCATGATAATTCAAAATAGAACGATCTTCTTCGTTAAAATATTCGATTGGCGTTTTTACAAAATCATTATCACAGCAAGAATTCTCCATAAAGTATTCTCCTCGTTTCGTTTGTAATAACAATCCCTTTTTTAATATTATTTTTTGTATTGAAGATATTAAATTGTATGACAACTTAATTGTTTTTCCCGATAATACATTCATATTATATAAATATTCATATGACCCTTTTTTCATAAGAGATAAAATATCATTTAAAAATTCACTTGATACATTTTGCTCTGTTTTTATAGTATAAGGAATTAACGGAGGTAAAAATTTATTCCATTTATCCAGCCTTACATCCTTATCTATTTCAGCCTTAGGCATATTTTTAAATTCATATATAAGCGATTGTATATCAGGCAATACTAATAAATAATTATTTGTATACGTAATTATTGCATCCTTTATGTTTTCTTCTTTCACTTTATTGAATAATTTAAATAAAGATGTCTTTTTTGTTCTAAGTATATATGCAACACATGCTATATATTCAACTCCTGCAATACCATCATGTGGGAACGTCGGAAACCCGGTAAATGATGTTTTGCAAGTTTTAACCGTCTTAGTGGATATTACATTACTTACTTTTAATTGAATTCCTAGTAAAATACCAGATAGTGTTAGTATCAACAACACCTTATTTTTTTGTAACTCATTTAAAGTTTCATTATAGAAATAAATATCAAATGCTTTAATTACATATTTTAGTATAAAATTAATTGTTTCTTGGTTTAAAGATACACCCAATTCTTTAACAAAAATCATTATTACTTCATAAATTACTTTGGAATTGTCATTTGAATATAATTGCTTAAACTCAAATATATCCCTTTTATTATCTAACATATTAGAAACTTCATTTAATAATTCACTGTCGTCGCCATCATCATTATCAGTTACATCGATTTCTTCTGTAGTTTCTTTAACTCCTGATGAATTATATTGTTCCCCATCAAAATCTTCTACATCAATTATTTTCCACCCCCCTTCTTTTGAAATCCACTTATCTCCGTCGTCACTTAATGTTCCATGTTCTTTTCGAATTCTATTCAACGCTACTTTATAATTTTCTTTATAATAACTGGTATCTTTTATATATTCAAATGCAAGTTCATACCTAAAAATGGGCAATAATTGAACACCGCTATCGCTGCAATACTTCCAAAATTGGTTTTCATCATTAATAGCATCACGTGTAAAATTTTTACAGAATAATAATATTTCATTATTCTTTTTATAAATATTGTCTTGTTTTAATATTTTATTTAATAATGATTGAACCGGACTATTTGGTATATCAATATGTTCAGGACTACTTAATGATAGTTGGTATAAAAAATTATTATATTTTAATCCATTACTTCTAATTATTTTAATTTTATCAGATAAATCAGTTGAATACTTCTTATTTTTATCTTGAATAAACTGTATCATTTTTTCACTAGAATAATCATATGTATGATCAAACTCTGTCATCATTCTATTAATCGCTTTTTTTTTAATGTTCCTTAAGTAATCATCTTTACTGATACAATCTTCGTCCTCTCGCATACGAAATTCAAGCTCTTTCTTATTTAATTTTCCCTTAATCAATATACCTTCATCTTCAATACATCCTGATTTTATATCACACGTTGGTTTAAGTAACATTTTAAGTTTATTTTTTTCGGTTAATTCGGTATCATATACCCAATTATCTTCTTCTCGTTTATAATAAACATAATACATTCCTACATCATTTTCAATATCTTCATCTTCTATTTTTTGTAATATCCCATATTGCCCGTTGATTACTTTTTTCTTTACATTCACTAGAGTCTCAACTATATAATCAACATTATCTTCATTTATACCATTTGTTTCACTCAATTTTTTTTTAAGAAATTGTTTATATTCATTTGCCGACAGTGTCGATTTCTCCTTTTCATATATACTGTTTAACTCATAAGGTGTATCATCCAACTCACTATCAAAATACAAATGTATATCGTTATCATTTTCTAATTCTTTTACAGAACGATATTTTTTTGCAATTACAACAGTTGGATCACATTTATCTTCTTTATTTTTAGTAATATTACTATATTTTTTCTTAAAATAATCAATCAACATATTATTATTTTCTTCATTCAGTAGTTCAGTATCGATTAATGAACTAACTAATGCATTTGAATAATCTTTATTCATCGTATCTACAATTATTTCGCTTTCTGAATAATTACTATCCTCTAAATTTATGTATTTATGATTGAAGTGTAGTTTATACTTATTTTTATCCTCTTTGTATCCAAATCGTTCATTAACTTCATCTTTTAGTTTATTTCTATATTCATAAAAATTATTGTGCATCGTTTTTAAACGTTTTACATACAATTTCCTATTTTTATCTATTAGCTCCATGATTAGTTCATATTGTTTAAATGTTATACAGTTATGGTAAATTAAGAATGGCTCTAAATATTTAATTACACTATTTAATGACAAACATCTTTCCATATCAGTCTCAAATTTTTTAATTAATTCACTTGTACTGGGAATAATTGTATTTAAAAACTCGTTATACAATTCTTCCTTTAATGTATGGTTTTTCAAAATAGATTCATCCAAAGAAAAATAGTTTATACTATCAAAATCATATTGTATTTGGTCGCCTAATTTGGGTATATTATGTTCTATAATTTGGGTATTTTTATTAAAAATTTTTATATAATTATTAAAAAATACTTCATGTCTTTTTACCTTTTCTAATATGTTTATTAAGTTTAACTCGGTTGACTGTTGGATTATTTGCTTAGGTAACATTAAAAACGAATTTACACAAAGCGTATCTCCATCAACTAGTTTACTTCTTAATATTCGCTGATCATCTTTGAATGCATCTTCTTCAATTTTTCTTTTATTTACCTTTTTATTAAATCTAGAAATTGTAAATTTATTATCATCTATGGTGTTATTATTAAAAGCTGATGACAAAAAACCATTATAATTATTTATAATACATTCTATATTATCTTCGCTTTCTTTACAAAAAGTATCATCTGAATCATCTAATTTATAGTATGGGTTGATTGATTTATTTATACTATATACGAATTTATTATAGTTTGTTTCGTTAATGGTAGTATCATTATTCATAAAAGTATCAAATATACCTTTATAGTCTGATACAACATCTGTTATTTTCTCATTATTTAAATCAAATCTGTCATCTAACCCTTTTTCTATATCACATACATTTCTACCAACCTTGATAACAGGGAATAAATAATTGAAATTTTTATTTAGTTTCGATAAAGATACAACTAAAGGTTTATATTTTGCCCCTTTCTTTGAAATAGAAGTAACATTACCGTTTATATCATAATTCGAATACTCCCTTCTTAATCTTTTAAATGAATCTACAAGTTTATGTATATCATTTAAGTTTTTATCGGTTTTGTCTTTATCATCTAATTTTGATAACATCGAATCAACTATATCTTGTTCTTGTATATCTAATCCAAATCGTTTTTCTTTTGTTGAAACCTTTTTATATTGTAGTAAATCTTCTAATTCTTCACCTAAAATAAAATCATTTAAATTTGTTAGTGCATCACCGATTACTACATCTTCTTCGCTATTTATATATTCATCCACTATATCAGTTTCATCTATATCTTCATCGGGTAAATTAATATCACTTATTTTTTTGGGCGATTCACGTATTTCAATAAATGGTTTTTTTATCTGCAATTCTCTTGGTATACCAGAATATCCAAAATCTATATAAATTATTTGTTCAGTTTGTGGATACCGTGTAACTTCAATCATATCATTCTCTATATTTGTAATTTTACCAGTAAATGTTTCAGGAAGATCGCCACCAAAATTCAAATCAACCCATTTATTAATATCTAAATTATTCTGTTTTATAAATCCTTCTTTATCATTTCGAATTAGTAATATAATTTTCTCAATTGACTTGTCAGTAAGTATATTATTATCCATTTTTAATGTATATTCAATATCAGAAGATACTAGATTAATCACATTTTTATCAATATAATCAATTAAAAATATTTGTTCATTCAAGTCTGTATTACCGGGTGCCTCTATTTTTATTATATCACCTAATTTTAATTTTGTATTAACCGGCATTAGTATAATATAATATATTATTTAATTTTAATATTATTATTCCAAAAAAATTGATTTAAAACTATTGGTTATAATTAATATAACAAAATGACAGAATTCATGGCACGACCACGTACAGCTACCTATTTTATTCCTGAGTTTGATGGTATTCAACCACAGCAGGAATTTAAAATAAAAAATTACAAAAAAAAGGATGATACCAGCGAAGATATAATCCACGAATACAATATTGTTTCTTATAAAAGGGATATGTTAGATGATGATAAGAGAGGACCTATCATTTCCTTCAACAAATTCACGGGAGAGTTTCCCCTCGGACATGCAAGATCAATTATATTTAATGAAAATAATGAGCTAATTTCCTTCACTCCGCCTAAAAGTACAGATTACGATTCCTTTGCTAATAAATATAATTTTCTAGACCCATCTGTTATCGTAGAAGAATTTATTGAAGGGACTATGATCTCTTTGTTTTATAATCCAGCAACTACCAAATGGGAAATTGCTACAAAAAGTTTTGTAGGTGCAAATAATCATTTCTTTAAAAGTGATGGGAACCCAATCACCTTTTCAAAAATGTTTAATGATATATGTGAAAGCTCTGGTATCGATTTCCATTATATGGATAAGAAGCTTTGTTATAATTTTGTATTTCAACACCCAGATAACAGAATTGTAACTGTAATTCAATCACAACAATTATATCTAATTTCTCTATATGAAATCGAAAAAGATGAAGAAGGAGGATGGAATGTATTTGAACATGACAAGGCGAATCTATATAACCATTTGTCCTCGATAAATAGTAACTTTACTATTCCTATTAAGATGGCATGTTGTTATATGAAAACCCTTCCTCAAGAAGGATATATGCACACTCCATATACAACACAGGCACCCGGTTCTACCGAGATTTATGATCATGAAAATGCTTCCAGACTTGGGTATAATGGATTATGTGCATATTTTACAAATAACGTCCCACCTAATATAATGGGAGTTATTGTTAAGAACACGGTAACGGGAGAACGAACCAAGATTAGAAACACTCAATTTGAATACATTCGAAATCTACGAGGTAATCAACCCAAGCTGGAATACCATTATTTGGAACTAAGAAAAAATGGTAAATTGCAAGAATTCTTGCAATATTATCCAGAATATTCTAGTAAAATGTATGGTTATCAGCAAAAACTTCATACATTCACCGCAAATCTTTATAATAATTACGTTTCTTGTTATATTAAGAAGCAAGCACCATTATACACCTTCAGTAATGAATATAAGACTCATATGTATAACGTGCATCGTGACGTTTATATTAAAGAGCTTGCACCTAGGAAGCAATCGATGCAAAAAGCAAACATTATTCAATATGTGAATGACTTACCTGAACGACTATTGATGTATTGTTTGAATTTGAAGCACCGCAAAGTTGAAGAAGTCCAAATTCAGGAACAAATTCAGGAGACAGAGGCAGCCATTTAAAATATTAAAAAATCCCATTTAAATAAATAAAAATCTATAAAAATTAATAATAAATTGTATTATTATTAATTTTTTATTTGTTCCCATTTGAAACTTTAAAATGGAATATTTAATACATCTTTTCAAAATAATCAATAATCTGATTACTATATTCAATCGTAGTTATAATATTTTTATCATTATTATATTTAAATATTTTTGGATTATTTGCCCATTTTTTTATTATTTCATTAGGTAAAACATCTATTCCTACATACGGAAATGCTAATATTTTTTCAGCATTGGAAAAAAATACGGCCCAGAAACAAAATGTAGAATTTGAGGTTACTATATAATTTGATTGTAGAATATTAGTAATGTCATTACTAATTGAATCTTCTTTATAAATTGGTATTTTATTTAATAATTTTATTTTATTGGTTAAATCTGACATATAGTTTCTTTCCCAATTAGATCTTAATTTATCGCAAATAATATATATATTTTCATACTTACTAGCATATTTTTTTATACAATAAATATAATAGTCTATACTTATTATTAAGTGGCGTTTATTGGGATTATAATAATAATCATCTAATCTAACATGAATTGTAAAATTATCCTTTTTGTCACATTTTAAATTTATATAACTTAATATTTTTTCTTTATTTTCATAGAATATATCTTCGTTTTGAAAAAATCCATCAAATGTATATATACCTTCTCCATAATATGGTAACTCGTTATCTTTTACATGAGAATCTTTTAATGTATAGGTTTTTAGATTCTTATTTAAACAGTCACCAAAATTTTCAGGTTTGTTTATTTTAAAAAAACTATTATCAATAGTACCGTGTAAGTTTAAATTATGTTTTTCTGCATATAATCTAGCCATGAAATATATAAATAGTTTATTTCCATACCGTCCATGATATTTTATATTTACAATACCATTACAATTCATTTATATATTGTTAATATTATTTGTTAATATTATTTGTTAATAATATTATATAATATTATAATGAAAAAACATTTTATATCTTATGCCAATAGTGTTTATAAAAAACATTTAGATATTTTAGTAAAATCTGCAACAAATAGTGAATGGTTTGATAACTGTGAAGGTTTTAGTCCTAATGATCTGGATGAAGATTTCAAAACAAAATTCGCAATTATATTAAAAGAGGCAAAGGGGGGTGGATATTGGATATGGAAACCATGTATTATTAAAAAAAAATTAGATAGTATTAAAGATGGGGAATATCTTATTTATCTTGATGCTGGTTGTACTTTAAATACTAAAGCAAAAAAAAGATTTGATGAGTATATTGACATGTTAGATAATAGCAATTTGGGAATCGTTTCATTTCAAACAGCTCATAAAGAACATAAATATACCAAAAAAGAAATTTTTGATCATTTTAAATTGGATGAAACAAGTGAACATTATAATAGTGGTCAGATTATGGGAGGTATAATGGTTATTAAAAAAAACGAACACTCAGTTAAATTAATAAATGAATGGTATGAAACTGCAGATAAGAATTCTTCGTTGTTTTTAGATAATACAGGAATAAAAAATCCGGGTTATAGTTCAAATAGACACGACCAAAGTGTTTTTAGTATTATTCGAAAAATACATGGTTCTATTGTACTGGGCGAAGAAACATTTTTTTTGAGTAGCACTAACAATTGGGGAGGTTTTAGCGAGGAAGAAAGTTTAAAATATCCATTTTGGGCTACAAGAATAAAAAATTAAAATATATAATTAATTAAATTAAAATTGTTCTTTTATTTCAGAATAAATAGTCATTATATCGTCAAAACACTTTTGTAGTATTATTCTCAACTCATCAATACCATCGTTGTTAGGTAATACTACCCTAACAAAGCAATAATCATCGTGAGGATGGTTCTTTTTAAACCCGACATATGTAATTTTCTTCTCTTTTTCAAAGAACCTACTATATAAAACTGATTCTAATATCTTTCCAATTGTATAACCCTCTTGGTATAAGCATACATCAAAACCATTTTGATTAACTAATTCTGCTGGTAAAATGGATAATTCTGATATTTTCTCCTTTAATGTTGTGATTTTTTGAATTATAATCTTACATGCTGTTGTCATTAAATATTTATTTGAAAATACCCCAATTGATTTTACTTTAAAATCATAACTATTATCCTGGTAAATTCTTTTTGCATCAATTGCTAACCAGTTCGCTTTATTAAACGCGATTTCATCCTTCGACAAGTTATCATTTTTATATTTTTCTTCTACAGCATCCCATGTTTCATTTACCTTTATTACATCAGGCGTATTACCATAAGCACATATAGACGAAACATTAAACATGCTATTTTCTTTACAATTTCCAACTGAAAACTTGCAAGAAAATTTAATCTCTTCTCCGTGTATCTCTTCCGAAATACTCGGTCTTAATCTACAAAATTTTATATATTCGTTGGTAAAATCATTCTTTGGGAAGATCTGTTCCTTTTGTTCATCTGGAATAAATTCTTCTGTTAGTTTATTTTTAATCCTAAAATCTCGCGTCGTTACATATAAAATTGCATCTGTGTCATTTTTTACATGACATTCGAGTACATATTGTTCATATGGAAACCCTTCAATATCTGTAATATGTATAGGAATACAACTTAATCTTTGCTTTAATATTTCATGATTAAATCGGGAAGTATTAATTTCAAACTCACAATCATTTTTTTCATATGGGGTTGTTCTACAAACCACCGTATCTATATCGGATATAGCGGTTCTTCTTAATCCATTTGCAATTGAAACATCAGTTCCATTTAATGTAAATTTCAAAATTCCATTTGCCTCTGATAAATCATAAATTTTAGGAGCCATAATATATTATAACATGTTTATTTTAATATATTTATAATCAATTTTATTAACAATTAAAAAAGAATTTTATTATTAATTTACATGTTTTTTAAATATTAACTACTAGGTATACCCTTACACAATTTTTTTTAAAATATTAACTAATAACTGAGCCTCCTCGTTTCCTTTTGATAGATAAGCAACTGCCTCTAAAAGAGAACTTGCCTTGTCACCCAAAACACCCATCGAGCGATTGCATGGGTCACATAGCCACCCACGAAATGTATTCTTTTCGTGATCGTGATCAAATACAATCTTCTTGGTAGATTTACACAACTCGCATGCTGTTCCTTCGGGTGCCTTATGTGGTATTCCTAATGATTTAGCAACCTTAACTGCTTCGGCTTTACCTACTGCGGCAGATTTATTACAATCGCGGCACTCCGGACGACGAAGACGGTAACCATCTGCATCAAACGCATCTCTTCCTGATGTATTTCCCATATAAGAAAGTAGATCTTTTTTTATCAAACACTTACTGCACTCCTTCATCTGCTCCATCGCCCAAATAGATTCTGCATCGGGTGTCGGAAATTTACATGCATTATTACGTGTAGCTTTTACATAATGCTCGCGTTCATTATCGGTGATTTTTAGATTACTGGGTAACTCTGTCATAGTTAGATTACTTGATACTGTAGATGCTTCTGCCATAGTTGATACTTCTGCCATAGTTGATACTTCTGTTATTTTAATTTATACTATCCTAATAAGTATTTAACCCAAATCATTTTTTTTTAGATAAGTCTCAAAATACGTAAATATAGGCTCTTCATTCCTATTTCAAGCGTATATATTATATCTTTATTCTCAATTATTTTATGTATGTTTGTATAATATTTTAATTGATACTGCAGCATAGTTTTTATATGTCCAACTACACAATTAGGGGTCACCCTATACTGCTGACGAAAACTATTAAAATTTCGAGAATCTATATAATGACAGTGTAGATCAAACGCTGATATTTCTGGCAAAATCCCATAGCTTCGAAAAGTAGCTATATGTTTATAAATCCCATATAATTCTGATGCTGTTGCATTAGTCGTAATGTTATTTACTTTAGATTTAATTTTTTTATAATAGAGCGCCTTAAGAATCTTCATTCTTGTGTTTGGATCAATAAATGATAATATAATATTTTGTAGTTCATACGGCAACGCTCGTGTATAATTACTATTATATATATCCCAATAATATCTATATTTTTCTACTTTTATTAATTCATCGTTAGTCAAATTCTTTCTTTTTTTTAGATTACATATTTGCCTTAACGCCCTTTTGCATTTTGTTAAACTTGGAATTGCTTCATACATGTTGTGTTTTTAGAAATGCACATTTATTTATATTTTAATCAATTTTAATTAAACATTTATATAATTAATAAATTAAAATCGGTTTAAAAAATTAACTGAATAACTTAATAACTATGAGCAGTGTATTATATTATAGCAAATATTGTGAAAATTGTTCAACATTACTTCAAAGTTTAGCAAAAAGTGAAGTAAAAAATGATATGCATTTTATAAGTATAGATAAGAGAAGGAAAGACGAAAAAGGACAAACTTTTATCATACTTGATAATGGGCAAAATGTTATTTTACCCCCAACTGTTACAAAAGTTCCAGCTTTATTATTATTAAATAAAAATCACCATGTATTATTCGGTTCGCAAATAAACGATTATTTAAGACCCGAAATCCAAAGTAATACAAAACAAACTATTTCTACCGTAACTGAACCCCAAGCCTTTTCTTTAGGAGGAGGTTCTTTAGGAAGTTCTATGACAGGGGTCATGTCGGATATGTATAGCTATTTAGATCAATCAACCGATGATCTTAATCCGGAAAAGGGAGATGGAGGAGTAAGACAAATGCATAATTATGTACCACACGATTCACGTGATAATATTGAAACGCCGCCCGATACTTGGGCTCCAAATAAAGTAGATAGTAGTATGTCCATGGAACAAATTATGGAAACAAGGGAAAAAGACGTACCAAGACAACCCAGAGCTGATATTTAATATAATTAAGTAAATATTTAAAAAGATTATCATTCAATATAATATGACGTCAAACCAATCCATTATACTTAAGACATTCAATACACAGTTTGAAGGTTTTATAAATGAAATGCTTGGAATATTTCCAGATAATGTTGCATTAGTTACAACCCAAAATACCTTAATGACATTAAAAAAATTTAATCCAAAACTACTTATTTCGGTATGGTATAACTATATTTGGACACCATACAAAGATGACATTCTAAAAGGTGATGTAGCATTTTTTATAAATAAAGATTATTCAAAAGATGTCCAAAAGATGGATGATTCAGCAAAAATTATGAAAGAAATTGATAACTTTAGAGACCCTATACGGTCTATGGATACCGAAAATCAAAATTGTTGTATGCAATATATAATAAATTTATCAAAATTGTCAGAGGCTTATACAAAATAAGTATTCGATTTATTTAATTATAAATATTTATATTTAAATAAAATATATAATAAATAGTATGGAAGATATTAATGCACCAGAGGATTTTAAAAAAATTGTGGACGAATTTTGTACCGATCTAAAAACCAGTTTTCCAGAAGAAACTGAAGAAAGTATAAAACTATTATACAACGGAAATGAGATTGATTATCAATCTATTTTTGATCATTGTAAAAAAATATACCCCGAAAGATTTTTTGATATTTTATATCAAAATAACGAAATATTTGAGAACGAAGAGTATGATTTAAATTTTTTACCGAATATTGATTTTAAACTGCTTTGGAAATTAGAGGGAGTAAGCGACGGTATTAAAGATACTATTTGGAAATATTTACAACTTATATTATTCGCTACTGTTGGTAATATGAATGATGGAAAATCATTTGGAGATACTGCAAAACTATTTGAAAATATTAATCAATCGGAATTTAAAGATAAATTAAAGGAAACCATGGATAATATACAGAGTACATTTGAAGGAAAAGAATCTAGTGATATTTCAAATAATATTAATGATGCTATGCCAAATATTGACGGTTTTCAAGAACATTTATCATCAATGCTTGAAGGAAAAATTGGCCAATTAGCAAAAGAAATTGCAGAAGAAACTGCTGAAGAAATGGCAAAAGAACTAGGAGATGTCGAAAATACAGATGATGTATTAAAAGCTATGATGAAAAATCCAACTAAAATAATGAACCTTGTAAAAAAAGCTGGTTCAAAATTAGATGAAAAAATTAAATCAGGTGACATTAAAAAAAGTGAATTAATGGAAGAAGCTGGAGAATTAATGAAAAAAGTCGAAGGTATGGCTGGTATGGGAAGCATTAATAAAATATTAAAACAAATGGGAGTTGATGGAATTCCGGGAATGCCTAATATGGGTAGAAAAGCAAAATTTAATACTGGAGCATTTAAATCACATATGGAAAGAGAAATGAAACGAGAGAAGATAGTCGAACGCCTTAAACAGCAAACAGAAGAAAACAAAATTAAACAAGCACAAAATATAATTAATCAGGCAGAATTAGCAACCAAAGAAGCAGAATACAATAAATGGGTTGATGAAGGGGGAATGGACGAATTATTATTCTCTTTAGGAGAAAAGCCTGAAAAATCATCTAGAGACCAAAATCCAAAAAAACAAAATAATCCGAAGAAAAAGAAAAAGAAAGGTAAGAAATAAAAAACTACGATATATATATATATATGAATAATGATACTTTTGTATTAAATGAACCTATGTTATTAATTAATAGTAAATATATAACTCATTTATGGCCTAATAATAATATGACTGATGTGCAAAAATTAAATGCTTTGATTAGATTAGTAATATTTTTATCAATAATACTATTTTCTATTTTTGGAAATATGTCACATTTATATTCAGGATTTATGACAATTTTGGCCATTTGTTTATATTATTGCTTTTTTCTAAAATCGAATAAGGTTGAACCATATGAAGGATTTGAAAGTAACATTAAGACAGAAAATAAAAAGGTAACATTTGAAAAAATTAATTCTAAAAATCCTATGAATAATGTATTAGTTACTGATTATACCGGGAATCCAAATAAAAAAGCAGCTCCACCAGCATATGAACCAACTGTTGTTGATGAAATTAATAAACAAACAAAATCGTTTATAAAATCAAATAATTCAACCAATACTGAAATAGATAAGCGATTATTCAAAGATTTAGGGGATAATTATATGTTTGAAGACTCGATGCACAGTTTTATTTCAAACCCAAATACACTTATTCCGAATGATCAAGAAGGGTTTGCAAACTATTGTTATGGAGATATGGTATCTGCTAAGGAAGGTGACAAATTTGCAGCAGGAAGAAATGCTCCCCGCTACACCAATTATTAAATATCATTATATATTAACTTAACTAAATGTCTTATACAATAAATGGAGTAGGTATAGGCATCGCACCTACGGGTAGTATAATATCTTACCTAGGAACGACTGATCCAGATGGTTGGATTATATGTGACGGTACAGCAAGAACTA
>Ga0209632_10003361_pt1 | contig 14767 bp, 12 predicted proteins | sample COG_10_FD_184754 | JGI IMG/M metagenome (GOLD analysis project Ga0209632, IMG submission 184754) | Pelagic Microbial community sample from North Sea - COGITO 998_met_10 (SPAdes) (version 2) | ecosystem: Environmental > Aquatic > Marine > Neritic zone/Coastal water | place: Helgoland, sampling... | reverse complement strand
CCGATGAAACGGGTAACCGTCGATTTCTTCCAATCAAGACAACTTCGATAGACATAGGCAACTTGGGTGGGCATCGAGATAGACTATGGGCTGCGGCTGCACATGCCTATGACAAAGGAGAGCAGTATTGGCTGACGTCTGAAGTAGTAGATTTAGCTAGGGACCAAGCTAAACAGAGATTGGAGCAAGACCCTTGGGTCGAGACGATTGAGGAACGTATGAATTCTATGGCCGAGGCTTCAATCATGGACGCTTTAACAGCATGTTTTCCCGGCATTGATGCTCAAACTATCTCTACCCCAATGACCCGTCGAATGAGCAAGAGCCTGCAGTTAGCTGGTTGGGTCAAGGCTGGTAAGTTCAACACTGGGGCACGTAGGAACCAAGTGAAGTTCGTCAATCCCACGCCAGCAGAGGGGAAGCCGGAAACTGACTACGGTTTCTGATCTTCAAATGTAATGGAATTATGTTGACTAGGGGTGGGGCATAGGTGCTCCATCTCTACTCACGCACCAACTTCAAGCTAAACCGCGCCGCCGCTCTTACTGAGTGGCGTCAATTATTGAGCGCATAGATTTAGGCTGCGCTAGCAATCTGGGGCGTGTTTTCATTAGTTTGACAGGTCCTCGTGCGATCAAGGTGGAGGCTAGATAAATTAACTGTCCAAACGATCCATTAGCGAGCGGTTACAACTTCGCTGCGATTATAACCACAGTGATGGTTTGAAAACTTAGCACCCCAAGCAGAAAGCGCCTCAATTGCATCTGGTTTTGCATTACCAAGGCAAAGCACACTGGTAATATCAACTTGCTCGAACACCTCTATCGCCAGTGGACTTGCCATATGATTTCCTAAACGTTCCATCATGCCATCACTATCAACGAATAATTCTATTAAAGTCGCCTCAGTGCCGTCTTCAGACAAGTGCCATTCATAACTAATACTGTTTTGTTCCTTGAGGTCGTAAACATATTTAGCTGCGCGGTCTTTAGACCATTTTTTGAATTCGTCAGTATTTTTCACGCTGCAGCCAATAATTAAAACCATTCGGTCAGACTGTGCATTTAGGTCGCTCATAATTTCTTCCTTAAGTAGATGGATCAATGCTTACCGTTGTGGAGGTAAGTAAGAAACAGACTGGGCCTTTTTAGAATAAACAACAAGCTCTTCGCCAGTCCAACATGTTAATGTATTAATTTCGCTTACTGCCCCTCCTAAATAAGCAGAAATAACCAGAGACATATAATCTGTCTCTAAAGGTGAACAGTTTTACAAAGGTGCTGTTTCATTACTGTGACAGTCGGGACACTGGGACAGGCGGTGGTAACAAATGTCTCCTAACATCATATGGTCTCTGACACCGATCTGTCGGCTGGCGCAATAAGTCTCAGAAATGATTTCAGGGTCGCGAGCTTCCTGCGATCATGACGATAAATCAGGAATTGCGTAATGTGCATATGTACATCACGAATTCGCACTTTGCAGTCTTCATCAATAGTGTGGGCTTCGCTCTCAGGCACTATCGACACCCCGACATTTGCCTGTACAAGTTCTCGAACCGCCGCCCACTCGTTAAGCTCAATTATTCTGCGCGGAGAAATTTTTAGGGCTCCTAGATTGTCTTCAATTAATTGGCGTGTCCTTGATCCGCGCTCCCGTAGGATCAGCGTCTGATCCGCCAGATTGCTAAAATCGATATCTTTACGTGCCCTCCATCCATGATCAGGTCCCACCAGAATATGCAGCGATTCTTGCTGCAGTACGACCTTCTCGATACGTGGGTCTACAATTGGAAACGCGATTATCCCTACGTCAAGATTTCCATCCGAAATGTCGGTAATAATTTTTTGAGAGTTGGAAAGTTCGAGCGCAAGAGTGCTTAGTGGAAAAGCACTGAGGAACGTTTTGAGATATTCAACAACCAACACCGAGCTAACTGCTCCCATTCGGAGATGACCAGTTGGACCGCGGATTTTCCCACTCAAGAGAGCTTCGGCCTCTTGCTCTGCATCAAACTGCTGCCGGGTCAGGTTATAGAGTTCACGCCCAGTCTCTGTCAGCGCGATGGAGCGCCCGTGACGCAGAAACAATTTGCATCCATAGGTCTTTTCAAGTTGCCCCACCTGCACTGAAAGCGTGGATTGCGTCACACTTTTTTCATGTGCAGCCGCAGTGAAACTACCGGCGTTCGCAACTGAATGAAAGGCAGCAAGCAAAGTTCTATTTATTGACATGGTCAATACTAACACCGCGTGAAATGAATTTGTCAACATTAGTGCATCGAATTATACTATTAGCCTGACCACGGAAATTCTTTCTTACGAAGGGCTCTGCATTGGCGATTGTCGAATTTCTTCTGAACTTGTCAGGCGCAGTATTCTTACTTTTGTTTGCTGTGCGGCAAGTGCGCAATGGAATCGAACGTGCGCATGGAGCGTCATTCGAACGAATTATTACCAATCAAGAAAACCTTGTGGGTGCGAGCTCATCCGGTCTTATCCTCGCTGCAATCTTGCAAAGCTCTGCTGCAGTTGGGTTGCTGGTCGCAGGGTTTGCATCCAGTGGCTATATAGGTTTTCCCGTTGCGCTCGCAACAATACTAGGGGCTGATCTAGGATCGGCCCTAATCATTCAGGTTCTTTCTTTTCGCCTAGATTGGCTTGTGCCAATGCTACTGACTCTTGGCGGATGGTTCTTTATCAAAACGTCTTCTAACAGATTTCGTCAATACGGCCGTATTCTGCTTGGTATGGCCTTCATTCTCATTTCGTTACAATTACTTCGTCAGGCGGTTGTGCCCATTCGCCACAGCGATTTTCTCCCTGCAATCGCTACATATCTGGCAAGCGATTTTGTCACTGCCTATCTGATTGGCGCGACACTCGCCTTTGTCATGCATTCCTCGGTGGCAACAATTCTGATGTGCGTGACACTAGTGCAAGTTGGTTCAATTCCTTTTGAGGCAGGTCTGTCATTGTTACTAGGTGCAAACTTTGGTAGCGCGATGATCCCCGTATCGCTGTCGAGAGGGCTTGAACTAAGTTCTCGTCGATCCGTGTTCGCGAACCTTTTCTTGCGGGGCGTGTGGTCACTGCTAATCCTGTTTGCTATCAACATGCTTCCTGAACTTTGGGGCAGCTACACAATTGGTGCGGGTGCGCAAACGCTCATCACCACACATATCTGCTTCAACGTATCTCTTCTTGTGCTTTCCTTGCCTATTTGCCGCGCACTAGAACCCCTGTTCGAGCGCTTTTTGCCGGACACCGAACACGCGGATATGGCTGACAGAAGTGGTGTATATCAAAGCTGCCTCAACCCCGACAACCTAGACAAACCACAACAAGCAATTTCAAACATCAAGCGCGAGCTTCTGCACTTGCTACAACTTATTGATGACATGTTCACGCCGTCACTGAACCTATATCAGCAGGGGATCAAGGAAGACATACAAGCGGTGCAGAACATGGACAAAGACGTAAACGCCTGCTTTGATAACATCCGCGATTTTGTATCGAATATACCAAAAGAAGCCTATTCAAAGGCCGAGATGAAGCAGGCTCGTGGTCTGTTGGAGTTTGCCATTCGTCTGCAGGCCGCTAGCGACGTCGTTGCGAGCCATATCTGCGAGTTGGCTAGCGAGGCACAAAGTGAAAACAGCGTTTTCAGTCAAGATGGTTTAGCAGAGCTTACTCATTTGCATGAGCGAATTGCTAGCAATTTAGACTTAGTAAATAGTGTTTTGATCTCAGATGATCTAGAAAGCGCTCGGCTTTTGAGTCTCGAAAAATCAGAAATCAAGCGCCTGGAACGCAAGAGCAGGAAGAGACACTTGAAAAGACTACACGATGGATTGGTCGAAAGTATTTTGTCGAGTAACGCGCACCTAGAATTATTGCGCGCGTTTCGGGAGTTCAACAGTCATATTTGCGCTGTTGCATACCCAATTCTCCACAAACACGGCCAACTGTTAGAGACACGCCTAATTCACGAAACGCCCACTAAAGCGAAATGAAAAACTGTTTGATATGTTCAGCCATGTCAATTCCAAAGACCATGTCTGAACTTATCGATGCCGCCGAATTAGTTGGGTGATGGCACCTAGAAAATATGAGTGAAAGTGAGAAATTAAGATGACTCAAGAACGAGATAAAAAACGGCCACCTGCGCATTTGCTAGACATGGACGGGGTGTTGGTGCGGGGCGGCGAAGCAGTAGACAAGTCAGCGGACTACATTCAGATACTAATTGACGAGGACGTGCCCTTTATCGTCTTCTCAAACAACTCCCGATTTACACCAGAAGTGATGGCGACGCGCCTTCAGGCCGTGGGTTTCCCTGTAACACAGAACGATGTCTACACATCAGCACAGACCACGGCTCATTTTATTTCCCAGCAAAAACCCGGAGCCAGTTGCTTCGTTATCGGAGAAGACGGCCTAAAAAGTGCGTTGGAGAGTGAAGGATTGGTATTCAACGACACAGGCCCAGATTACGTTGTGGTTGGTGAATCTGTGAATTACAATTTTCCCGATATGGCTAGAGGCTCGCAGTTGATCGCCGCCGGGGCAACGTTCCTTGGATCAAACCCAGACAAGACAATTCCGGTTGAACAAGGCGTCTACCCTGCCTGCGGTGCCGCCTGTGCCCTGATTGAGAAAGCAACTGGTGTCAAACCTTACTTTCTAGGAAAGCCGAATCCATTCATGATGCGATCAGCTCTTGATCGGCTGGGTGTCAAGGCGGAGGAGACGATCATGGTGGGCGACAGGCTGGACACAGACATCCGCGCTGGAATGGAACTTGGCCTCAAAACGGCTCTGGTTTTAACTGGGGCAAGCACGCGTGCTGAATTGGTCAAGTACCCCTACAAGCCAGATATTATTGTCGATCGACTGTTTGACCTTTGCGGAATCTTCGACATAGGATATTTCTCCAAAAGGCTAGACTCGAAAGCTGTTAACTTGCAACCCATCGTTTGAAAGCACTTCCTTACAGACTTGAATGACCGCTCTGACGGCTTGAGTTTGCGAGGCACTCTGCAGAGATGAAACGCCATATTGAACCGATGGAATGTCTTCCTTGATCGGGCGGGCAACGACCCGTTTTCCCGTGTAAGTGATATCTTCGGGAGGCTTCATGAGAAGGATTGAAAACCCTTCCCCCAATCCAACGAGGTTTCGCAGCAGCTCGTATGACTTGATCCGTTGACCTTGTCTTGGCTCCAATTTATGCTCCGCAAAAAGGTTACTAAAAAAGAATTCAGTCACTGGGAGATCCAGCGTTATCATTTCTTGGTTTGCCAAGTCAAAAAGAGATACGCTGTCTTGCTGGGCCAGCGGATTATCTGAGGCAAGTAATGCATAAGGACTTACTTCAAAAAGCGGTTCGAACGCTATCTGTTGATCCTTTTGCATGTCATACATCAGGGCGAAATCCAAAGCACCAGACTTGATTCCCTTGATCAGTTCATCAAGGCTGTCTTCGGTAAAATTTATTAAAATTTCACCATACTCTTCGCTCACGCGCTTAAGCACATAAGGCATGACGAAAGGAGAGGTCAGGGCAAAACATCCAAGCGATACAGAGCCCTTGAGGCCATATCCCAACCCGAGAACATTCGACTCAAAGGAGGCACATTCATTGAGTAGTCCGCGCGCTTGGTTTACAAAATCACGGCCACTCTGCGTCAGTGTCACGTTCTTTGCGGGGTGACGTAAAAATATTGAGAAACCAAACTCGATTTCCAAATCGCGAATTGCAAGGCTGATACCTGGTTGCGAAATGCCCAATGCCTTTGCTGCGTTGGTTACGCTTCCATTATCCGCGACGGCGACGGCAAATCGCAATTGTCTGAGTGTAAATGCCATGAGTTAAGGTCATTCCTTTATTTCCAGATAAGTTTTCAGTATATGGAAGTAATCTATTAACTATTTGACCTATGCCTACCTTCAAAAGACAGTGGGTTCAATAGAGCTGTTGCAATTACGCCGTAATCAGGTGGCGGAAACAGTCTTTAACCTTTGGGAGGAAAACATGAAAAAACTATTGATAACCACAGCCGTTTGTATGACATGCAGTGGGGCCGCAATGGCCGACAAGCTGGACGTGGCCAGCACATTTGGGACCAACAATTTGTTGGGCCAAATGGGAGTCAAGTTTGGTGAAAACCTCGCCATTGCTACAGGCGGTGAGCTTGAACTTGATATTGCAGAGCCGGGAGATCTGGTTCCAACGCTTGAAGTCTTTGATTCCGTTGCATCGGGTGCGATTGACGCCGGATGGGACTGGATGGGCTACTGGTCCGGCACCGTACCAGTGGCGCAATTTTATGGCGGTTTGCCGTTTGGTCCGACCTCTGAGGTTTCTTCATCCTGGATGTGGAACGGCGGTGGCATCGAAATTATCCGTCGCGAATATGCCAAGCATGGCGTGATGGTATTCCCGTGTTTTATCGAGCCTCAGGAAACTGCTGGCTGGTATCGCGAAGAGATTACCGGACCAGAAAGCTATGACGGTATGAAAATTCGCATGTCGGGTCTAGGCGCAAAAGTGCTGACTAAATTGGGGTCATCCACACAGCTGGTTCCCGGCGGTGAAACATATCTAGCTCTTGAGCGCGGTCGTGTTGATGCGGCGGACTTTGCGATCCCGACTGTAGACGAGGCTATGGGTTTCTACGAAATCGCCAAGTACAACTATTTCCCTGGATGGCACCAATCCGCTAGCTGGTTCTCGTTCATCATGAACAAGGACCTGTACGACAGCTACAGCGATGAGCGTAAAGCACAGATGGATTTGGCCTGTCAGGCAACCATTCAGTACACCTTCAACCGCCTTCCAGCCGAACAGATGGATGTGATTGCACGCATGGCTGAAAAGGGTGCTATCACCAAGCGCCTTCCTGACAGTGTGATGGAGCGTTTGCGTGAAGCATGGGGTGAGGTTCTGGCCGAAGAAATGGCCGCAAAACCAGTCGTAAAAGAGATGTACGAATCTCTGCAGGTGCACCAAGCTAAAGTTGATGCCTGGAACGAGCTACAAAGCCTCGACTAATCCATGGCAAACCTGAAAGCGGAGACTGGATTGTGAATAAGCTACTAGTGACATTTGCCAGACTGATAGAAAATGTCGGTCGCAAGTTGGGCGAAATCACAAGCTGGCTTGTTCTTGGAACTCTGGTCTCCGTCCTTGTTGCGGTCATTGCTAGTGCGATGCGGGCCAACATAATGCTGGACTGGGGGGCCGATATCCCCCTGTTTGGCGACAATCTGACCGTGAATGATGTGATCGATCTGGAATGGCACTTCTTTGCGATTATGGTGATGCTGGGTGGGACCTACGCCTATCTTGATGACAAGCATGTGCGATCCGATCTGATTTACGGTGGTCTGTCATGGCGCGTCAAAAGGTGGATCGATACCATTGGCGATATCTGCTTGATGGCGCCCTTCGCAGCCACGATGTGTTGGTTGTCCATCGGATTTATGATGCGGTCCTACAATTCGGGCGAAGGATCAGACTATGGCGGCATGCTCGATCGCTTTCTGATTAAGTCTACCATCCCCATAGGGTTTGCTATCCTGTTCCTTGTTATTTTGGCGCGCGTGATCCGGCGCTTTCTGGATAACGAAGCACTGCAAAGAACCTCAGAAAGCTAGGTCCACCGATGGAATTTATTATCGAATACAGTTGGGCCATCGCCATGATCGTTGCGCTGATTTTGGGGGTCTTCACGGGATATCCGGTTGCCTTCCTGCTCTGTGGTCTCGGCATTGTCTTTGCGCTGCTGTCGGGTATTCCGTTGCGGTTTATGGGCACCGTTGTGTCCAAGATTTATGCTGGGTCCCTATCAAACTGGCTGTTGCTAGCCGCACCCTTGTTTATCTTCATGGGCCTGATGCTGGATCGCTCTGGCCTCGCGGAGCGCCTTCTTCTGACACTTGAACGGGTCTGTGGGCGTCTTCCTGGCGGGTTGGCGCTGTCCGTAGCGCTGCTAGGGATCATCATGGCGGCAAGCACTGGCATTGTCGGCGCATCAGTCATGCTGCTTGGGGTGATCGCGTTGCCGGTTATGATCCGTCAAGGCTATGATCCGCGTTTCGCGACGGGAGTTACCGCAGCCTGTGGCACCTTGGGCATCCTCATCCCGCCCAGCATTATGTTGGTGTTTATGGGTGCAATTTTGCAGGTCTCCATCGGGGATCTGTTCAAAGCGGCTTTCATTCCCGGCCTGCTTCTTGGTGTTCTTTACATTATCTACATCGTTGGCGTTGGCATCGTCACGCCGCATCGCGCGCCGGTGCCTGACAGAGCTACAATTGCAAAGTTAGCCGAAAACGGTGCACCGCTTTGGCTCGAAGTCCTTCAAAACCTGCTGGGTCCCCTGTTCTTGATTGTTGCGGTTCTCGGGTCAATCATGATTGGTCTTGCCACCCCGACTGAAGCGGCTGGGATTGGGGCCGCAGGTGCGATGCTACTGGCGTTGATGACCCGAAAGCTGAAACTCTCAGTCATGCGGTCCGTCGTGCGTGAGACATCAAAGACCACAGCTATGGTGATTTTCGTCATGATCGGTGCGGCCTGTTTCAGCGCGGTTTTCAAGCGGCTCGGTGGCGATGACATGATCGAAGAGCTCTTTCTTGGCACGGGGTTCGGTGCCTATGGATTGTTGGTCTTGATGATGGCTCTGATCTTTGTGATGGGGTTTTTCCTAGAATGGATCGAGATCAGTTTTATCGTGATGCCGCTGTTCGCTCCGATCATCATGACCCTGGACTTCGGGTTCGCCGCGACAGAAACTGAGCTTCTTGTCTGGTTTGCCATCCTCGCTGCCGTAAACATGCAGACCTCGTTCATCACACCGCCCTTTGGATATTCGCTATTCTATCTGCGCGGGGTGGCACCCGAAGGGGTGGACATCAAGATGATCTATCTGTCGTCGATTCCCTTTGTTGTGATCCAATTGATTTGCCTGACTGCACTTGTGGTTTTCCCGGACATCATTCTGTGGCTGACACGACTATAGCCCAACACTTAAATACAAGAATATGTGCCAAGGCGCAGCGGCCTCGTACGCTCCTTAAATCAACAACTTTGTGTGTCATAAATTAAAGGTATGGAGGTACAATATATTATTTATTTTTAAAATGTAATGGTTAGGATTAAGCTTTTTTCAACACGCGAACCGGAAGATACCCCTGCCGTCTTCCACCATGGCAAAGCTACAATGATCACAAACAAGGTTCAGACAGATGAATGATCCCGCCACAAAAGATACCTCTGTCCCAGGGCCGCTGGCCGGGGTGAAGGTTCTCGATCTCAGCCGCATTCTTGCGGCACCGTCTTGCACCCAAATTCTAGGCGATCTCGGTGCAGATATCATCAAGGTAGAGCGCCCAAGAGTTGGCGACGACATCCGTACCTGGGGTCCGCCTTTTTTGCAGGATGAACACGGAAACGATACCACGGAGAGCGGCTACTACCTGTCGACGGGGCGCAACAAAAGGTCCATCTGTATCGATTTTTCGCAACCCGAAGGGGCAGAACTTTTGCTGCAATTGATGGGCGAATGTGACGTCTTTGTTGAAAACTATAAGGTTGGCGGTCTAGCTAAATACGGGTTGGATTATGACAGCGTCAAGGAACGCTATCCAGGCATGATCTATTGTTCGGTCACTGGCTACGGTCAGACCGGCCCTTATGCACCCCGACCGGGCTATGATATGGTGGCTCAGTGCCTTGGCGGTTTGATCAGCATGATTGGCGAGGAAGGCCGCCCACCGTCCAAAGTGCCCATTGCCATCGATGACATCATGACGGGCATGTACGCTTGCATCGGCATTCTTGCGGTACTGCGCCACCGTGACCTTACGGGGCAGGGCCAGCAGATTGATCTGGCCCTTCTCGATGTGCAGATGGCCTGGCTTTACAATCAGGGGGTAAATCACTTTCTTGACGGTAAAGTGCCTGAGCGCCTGGGCAGTGCGCACCCCAATCTTGTCCCTTATCAGATCTATGAAGCCTCGGACGGCTATGTGCTGCTGGGGGCTGCCAATGACATTCAGTTTAGCAAATTCTGTTCCTTTGTAGGGCGCGATGACCTGCCCCAAAAGCCGAAATTCAAAACCAACAGGGATCGCGTCAATAACCGCCAGCTTGTAAATGGTGCAGTTGCAGAGATCATTGCGGGGCAAACGGTTGACTATTGGGTGATCGAGATGTCCCGGATCAATCTGACCTGTTCGAAGGTCAACAACGTTGCCGAGGCGTTTGAAGATCCGCAAGTGATCGCCCGCGAAATGAAGATCCAGATGAAACATCCGCTTGCCGGGGGAAAGCCGGTGGATCTGATCGCTAGCCCCCTTAAGCTTTCAGAGACACCGGTCAGCTATCGCCAGCCGCCGCCAACATTGGGCGAACATACCGATCAGGTGATCACCGAGTATCTGGGCCTGGGCGAAGAGCGGATCGCGGAATTGAAGTCAGCGGGGATCTTATGACCCGTACGACCCATCAGGGACTTCCCCCAACCACAAATGGAACACGACTATGACGGACACTGAAACTAACACACTGACTTTTGCCGGTTGCGGCGATGCCTTTGGCTCTGGTGGGCGGTTCAACACCTGCTTTGTGGTTGATGTCGAAGGGCTGCGTTACGCGATTGACTTTGGTGCGACCTCGCTGGTGGCGTTACAGCAGGTCGGGATCAAACATTCTTCCATTGACGTGGTAGTGATTTCGCATATCCACGCGGACCATTGCTCGGGCATTCCGTCGATGCTACTTGATTCCATGCTGGCAGCCAAGCGCACGAAACCGCTGATCATCGCAGGACCCAAGGATACGGAACAGCGGCTGCTGGACATGATGGAAAGCATGCTGCCCGGCAGCAACATTATGGTGCCGAAATTCAATCTTACGTTTATCGAGATGGAGCTTTTCAAGCCTAACCCTATCGGGGAGAAGATGGTGGTTACGCCCTACCCGGCGATACACACCCCGTTGACCCACCCCACATCCCTACGGATCGAAGCGGGGGGTAAGACCGTTGCCTATTCTGGCGATACAGCCTGGACCGAACATGTCACCAAGGTGTCGGATGGCGCCGATCTGTTCGTGTGTGAAAGCTATTTCTACGCAAAACCGATCCGCTTTCACATCAACTACCCTGAGGTGCGCGAACACTGGGATGAATTCAACGCCAAGCGCATAGTGCTGACCCATATGGGCCCTGAAATGTTGGCGATGGCTAATCAGGTGCCCGAGGAATGCGCCTATGATGGGCTTGTTGTAAAGTTCTGATAAACGCGAGAAGGATGTACGGACGTGAATGATGCACTTGCCAAGATGTATATCGCTGGAGCATGGGTTGAGGGCGGCTCGGGCAAGACGCAAGCCATCCTAAACCCTGCAACAGGCGGGGAAATTGGACAGCTTTGCATAGCCGATGCCGATGATCTTGAGCACGCGCTCGCCTCTGCAGAAAAAGGGCTCACTGTGTGGGGTGCGGTCCCGGCGTGGGAGCGGGGGCGCATCCTGAAAGATGCGGCCACTTTGATGCGCAACCGCAGCGCCGAAATCGCGCAATTGATGACGTTGGAGCATGGTAAGACACTGGCCGAGGCCCAGATTGAACTGGCTCGAGCGGCTGATTTCATCGAATGGGGCGGTGAAGAAGCTCGCCGGGTTGCCTCGCGCCAATTTGGCGCCCGCGATCCTGATGCCACAGTCACCATCCAATACAGACCGGTCGGCGTTGTCGCTGCATTTTCTCCCTGGAACTATCCTGTGCTGCAGGCTTCCAAGAAATTGGCTGCCCTGCTGGCATCGGGCTGCTCTTGTGTTCTTAAGCCCGCCGAGGAAACCCCCAGCGCCACAATTGCCTTCTTGCAATGCCTGATCGATGGGGGTCTTCCTGCGCATGTAATCAACATGGTATTTGGAGTGCCTAGCGAGGTGTCGTCCTTCCTGATCCGTGACCCGCGTGTGGCCAAGATCACCTTTACCGGGTCGATCCCCGTCGGCAAACTTCTGGCCGCGCAGGCGGGAAAGTATATGAAGCCGGTAACAATGGAATTGGGCGGCCATTCCCCAGTTCTGGTCTGTGAAGACGCGGATTTGGACAGTGCTGTTGATATTCTAGTCACGCGCAAGTTTGCCAATTCGGGTCAAGTCTGCGTGTCACCAAACCGGTTCTATGTACACGAGAGCATCGTTGAGGATTTTACACAGCGGTTTTGCGAGGCCACGTTAAAAATTGTTGTCGGTGATGGCATGAAACCGGGCGTGACCATGGGTCCGCTGGCAAATTTGCGTAGATTGGAGGCTGTGGAGGGATTAGTCGAGGATGCCGTGCGTCGTGGTGCAAGACTGGTCACGGGTGGTGCGCGGCTGGTGGGGCAGGGATTTGCCTTTCCGCCGACGGTGCTGCGGGACGTTCCGGAGGAAAGTGATTTGATGAGCGTGGAGCCATTTGGTCCCGTGGTGCCTATTGTGTCGTTCAACTCCTACAACGATCTGCTGCGTCGCGCCAATGCCACAGAATACGGGTTAGCCGCCTATATCTTCAGTCGCGATGAAAAACGCCAACGTTATCTTACGGACCGACTGAATGTCGGCACCATCGGCATTAATGACATTCCGGCCCACACAGCAGATATCCCGTTGGGGGGGTGGAAGGAAAGTGGCTTCGGTGTCGAAGGTGGGATTGAGATGACCCAAGCCTATTTGAAAAGTAAATTCGTCTACACCAAGAATGAAGCCTGGAAACCCAATCAGGCGGTGGAGGATGATGCATGATAATCAAGGCAGCAATTCTAAGACAGATCTACCCAACTGGGCTTTTTCGGGATAGCAAACCTCTGCAGATTGAGACTGTTGAACTTGATCCGCCTCAGGCCGAAGAGGTTTTGATCCAGATCAAGGCCGCAGGTTTGTGTCATTCTGATCTTGTCGCTATTGACGGTGAACGTCCCAAACCGATGCCGATTGTCTTGGGTCACGAAACCATGGGGATCGTGGCCGAAGTAGGGCCCAACGTGACCGCATTTGAAGTGGGCGATCACGTCATTCCGTCCTTTGTGGCCAGTTGTGGCAAATGCAGCATGTGCCGAACCGGTCGACCTGGCCTCTGCGCCCCTGCGTGCAAAGCAAACGCAGAGGGTACGTTGATGGGTGGGCACATCCGCCTGCATCAGGACGGACATCGGATATTTCACCATTCCGGCATTGCAGCATTCGCAGAATATGCTGTGATGTCAGTGCACTCATTGGTCAAGATCGACCCGACAATCCCCCCCGAACATGCTGCCCTTTTGGGGTGTGCCGTCATGACAGGCGCTGGGGCTGTTATAAATACATCCGAGGTCACTGTTGGTGATACTGTCGCTGTTGTCGGTGCTGGTGGCGTTGGGTTAAGTGCGATGATGGCCGCTGTTGCCGCAGGATCCACAAAAATCATTGCCATCGACATCAGTGATGAAAAGCTAGAGATCACCCGGAAATTTGGGGCCACACATGCCTTCAACGCAACAGACCCCGACATTGTTTCAAAGGTGAAGGCTCAAACGGACGGGGGAGTCCACATTGCCATTGAATCGGCAGGTGTCCCCAAGGCGTTGGAACTCGCGTTTGATGTCACACGGATCGGTGGCAAGACAGTTGCCGCGGGGTTGCCCAGCCCCAGCCGTAATGTGAGTATTTCACATTTTGTCCTTGGTGCACAGGAGCGATCCCTGAAAGGCAGTTATATGGGTAGCTGCATCCCGTCCCGTGACATCCCAAAATTCCTGACCATGTACCAGCAAGGCATTCTTCGGATCGACCATTTGGCGGGAGATCAGATCAAGCTCGAAGATCTCAACGAGGCCTTTGATCTGATGAAAAAGGGCGGCGCGCTTAGAACCGTTCTGGTGCCATGATATTGGGCCCTTGAATCGAAGCTGTTTGATAATTCAAAAGGGCAATGTCATGTGTGGACGGCTCCTTTTATGCAAGGGTTAATTTGAGTGACTTTGATGTTTGCAGGTTGCGGTCATGTGTCCGGCCTTTTGATGCGGTTGATATTACCGCTGGTCTTGATGAAGTCCGCACGTCAGGTCCCAATCAGACTAGTGGGCACTGTCAGACAAAACGAGCTTGAGACGGGGCGGGCGGTCTCGTAGCCTCTCCGTATGACAAAACACTCTCCATTTAGGTACTTTAAAACGAGCCCAGAGATCATCCGCCTGGCTGTGATACTTTATGTTCAACTTAAAGTTTAACTATTCGCTACCCGTAACCAAATCCCAAGACATGCGTCTGTGCGTCCGTTGCGTCTGTACTTTTGATAACCCTTAGTGGGCATATGTTTACCAGATAAGTCTATAGAAAACACATGCGCAACATGCGCACAGACGCAATCGTTAACCAATGGGCAGCGACAAGAACAACACCAGCCCCTTTAGTCCCTCTTTTTGAAAACCAAAGATCACCAAAGGCCACTGGGGGGGCATTTGTCATCCATGGGACCCTATTTGTCAGAGGCCACCACAGAGGCCACCAAAAGTGCCCTAGACAGCCTAGGGGACTGAGAGTTAACCTTCTGTTATCGTTGATGTCGGTGTGTTGACTGATGCCGTACTAAGGAACCATTGGCCTCTTCTGGGCACCACTTTAACCAAGAACCTTGGACCAAGTATCTGATTTGCAAGGAACATGGACGGCGGCTCGTAGCAGTTAAAACTTTAGCTTTATACTCACCTTAAGTTTGGATGGATAAATT
>Ga0209632_10003358_pt1 | contig 14781 bp, 21 predicted proteins | sample COG_10_FD_184754 | JGI IMG/M metagenome (GOLD analysis project Ga0209632, IMG submission 184754) | Pelagic Microbial community sample from North Sea - COGITO 998_met_10 (SPAdes) (version 2) | ecosystem: Environmental > Aquatic > Marine > Neritic zone/Coastal water | place: Helgoland, sampling... | reverse complement strand
TCTGTCAACAACCAAACGTCGATACCGTATGCGAACGCTTAAAACAACTATTGAGGCAAGTATTTTTCATTTGGCGCGCCTCGTCTTTGGTCAAATAACGATCACCATTTGCATCACAGTCTGACAACACTTTGTTGATACCGCCAAACGTTTTAAAGGGGATGCGCTCGTACCAAGGCAAATAATGATCAATCGCACGTCGCATCTCGTGCAAACTTATACGACCATCACCATTCAAATCAGCTTTATCGTAAAAACAAGTCAGTGCCTTTTCACGGGTAGGACACGAAAGGGCTGAAACGACAAGCGTTCCCAGAAATAAAAGACGATTCATTTTCACAATGACAGACATTCTTTATATAGTGAATAAACACTATAATAAATGGAAGCCCGCTTTCGAGAAGCCGAATGGGACAACTACCTCCACCATGGCCCCCGTGGCCAGTCGGATTATCATCACGGATTCGAGCATTGCATCTGATGCGAATGCTCCTCCTTGGAGTCTTCACGACTCCGACACACAAGACAAGACCTTGATCTCAACAAACACTTAAAATTAAATAGTAAGAAATTATAAACAAACCCCATCCCATTAAATATAAATATTCATATCCGACTGGATGACGACCTCGCACCCTTTATTCCATGGGCAGTCCCATTTGCCAACGCATTTCCCGTCGCCGCAGTCCTTTACAGACTATACAAAAATAAAAATATAGCCATATACATGACCAGAGCGGCAGCCCTATACATACTCAAGGGAGTCATACAATTCGTTACTCTCGTTCCAGCGGTTTCAGGGACAGAAGACTGCCAATCCAGAACACTATTAGGTATACTGATCATGTCCGACAACTGTGCCGACATGATGTTTTCAGGACACACTGGACTCGTCTATATCATGGCGCCTAAAAAGGAACGACCTTTGATCGTTTTAGCAGTAGGAATATGCTTAGTACTGGCAGAAATGCACTATACCTCAGACATTTTAGTAGCGATTATTGTAGGGTCATGGCTTGAATATATGATACCGATACCAACAAAGAAAGACAAACCAAAAACACTAACCGATATATCACTAAAAATTTAGTCAGGAAATTTGGTCCACCGCCAGGAAATATTTAGTCACTATCATACAATAATCATTACAAATAATAATCATTACAACATGGTCAAGACAAACATGTCCGTACACACCAACCACCATGCCAGGGACCACCGCCTCGAACGCCTCACGCGCATCAGGACAGAAGCAGAACTCGCTAAAACGAAGCGCGAGGCCATTGCGTTCAAGGAAATGGTCGCCGAACAGATGAAACAGGGACTGCGACAACTTTCAGTCTCCAAAGAAGAAACCAAGATCTTTCGACAAAGTTTGAGAAATTTCTCAGCCGTATGCTACAAACAAAGAAAGGAAATTCGACAACTTAAAAAGTATATTCGGCACAAAAAAGCCAAGAAAAAGAACCTCAGGACCAAAGCGAAGACCATGCACCACTAATATTACATTCAAGAGGTCTAAAGACCGGAGGGATTATACACTAAATGATTTATAAAACTTTTTTTATCTATATAAACTTCCATTTGTATTATAAATGAGCGCCATTCTAAAACAAATTCCTATCACAAAAGTGTGTCGAACACAACCCGCAAAAACCTTGTACGGTATTCGACACGGACAAGCTTGGCACAACGTTCTTTTCGACACCATGGGCGAAAAGGCTTACGCGGACTATCGCGACACTTCTTTGACAGCCAAAGGCATGGAACAAGCCGCCACAGCAGAAAGTCCAGACATAGATCTCGTCCTTGTTTCACCTCTCATCAGAACACTACAAACCGCACACATTATGTTTCCAAATAAACCACAAATTGCTCTGGAATGTCTAAAAGAATACCCTCAACACACAGAGATATGCAACAAACGAAGCAATGCCACGGTTCTCAAAAGACTATTTCCACGGGTAGATTTCTCAGATTTACAAACGGAACAGCAGCCGTGGCCAGCGCCAGTAGACCACCAACAACATGTTACAGTCATCAAAAACATCATTCAGACGTCCAAACACCGAAGAATAGCCATAGTATCTCACTCAACATGGCTAAAGTACTGGATCAATGGGTCCATAGAAGCTTTGCCGGAATTAAAGCATTGTACAGCTTATCCATTAGAAATTTAATTACTGTTATTTTTCCTAATTTTTGGTTATTTTCCAAAATTTTGGTCATTGTTATTCAGAGACTCGAACTTTTATTCTTCAGAGTCCTGAACATTGATTCGCTAAATTTTTGGTCTTTCATTTGCCAAATTTTTGGTCTTTCATTTGCCAATTTTTTGGTCTTTCATTTGCCAAATTTTTGGTCTTTCATTTGCCAAATTTTTGGTCTTTCATTTGCCAAATTTTTGGTCTTTCATTTGCCAAATTTTTGGTCTTTCATTTGCCAAATTTTTGGTCTTTCATTTTCCAATTTTTTATCAAGCACTCTGAATACGAATACAAATATGTCTTACCAATGTCGCATTTCTTTATTTTCATACGACAACAAATATTTTTGTAATTCGTCCATGAATTCATTCGTCCTTTGATCTCCACCAGCACTAGACCGCTGATTTAAGCCAGAGATAACACGGATCTCATTCGCAACTGAAAAACTAATCGTACAACTCTGATCCACGCGATCATAATATGTCGATTCGCTACCTAGCTGGATAATTCGGCCATTAACGCGTAAAGCTTTGGGTAAAAGCCGAGCATTGCGAGCATCATTGCTGGGTGATATCATATTGTCCTCTCGACGTTGCTTGGAGAGTTGTCTGCACTCGTTACCAGAATCGTCATACAATCCTTCTTGGCCGAGTTCCACTTTAAGGTCTATTTCAGAGAACTTGTCTTGCTTCAAAAGAAGAGCAATGATGACGACGGCTTGTGTATACGTCCAGGCCGCGTCAAAATTCACTATTACTCCAAGTTTATCAATGGACAGAGAATCGTCCAAAGACCACTTTGGGTCATATTTTTCAGCACCCAAATTCATATCCAATACATGCACCGTCCACTGCAAATCGCCATCCGAATAAATTTTGCTCAACATTTCCTGTTGTATTTCTTGCGCTTTCGGATCTCCAGCTGCAGCGGCCTCGTAACATTCGGCGTAATCAATTAAAAGTTGCACACAATACGGATTTGCATTCACAAAATGAGATCCAAAGTCAATAGTACCTTTAAGAACTGTAGACAGACTAAAAATTGGATGCGTTTTAGGGATAGTGATGGACACATCTCGAACGGTAAGCGTTATTGATTCGGAAACATTCATCCCGCTTACATAGGTGTGGAATCCCGACCTTGGTCTTTTATTAGCCGCACTCATGTTATATAAAAAAACATGTTCCTAAATAGTGCCGAATACTAGAATATGTTTCACATAAGTCATATATGAAATGACCGACACAAAAAAAAGCAGCTCGTGTCTTACATTATGTCGAACATCGTTCTCGTGTTATGTTCCGACGACATTGTATCCCTGACATATTTAAGGATCTTTTCTTTGAAAGAATATGACAACAAAATTTCCTCGTTTCAATTCAAAGGAGGCTTGGTTTGACGCTCAGAATCGCCAGTGGGTGTTTGCGGGTCGTTTACCTGAATGGGAGGAGATGGATATCTTTGTGGGCGCGCCTTGTTTTGTGTTGGACAAGATGGGTTCGTTTCCTGACGACGAGGATGTTGTGGATCTTTTTCGCGCGAATCTAACAAAAAAGGTTCGTGTGTTGACGATGTTGGATTCTGATAAGAATGGATTTAAATGTTTGGTATTATTGTCTGAAGTATAAAGTCTTTTCCATAATAAAAAATAAATGAATGTATTTCGTTCCGTGTTATTAACGTTTTTGGTGATTTGTTTTTTGTTACAAGTGCGAAATTTTAATCGATATCGTGTGGATCATCGTCGGAAGCATGATGAGGCAGTGACGTATCTGCAATCAGACGTGTGTGTGGATTCAGTGACTCGTGCGCAGTTGGGTACGTTTAATTTGTGTGAGAAAGCTTCTCATATCGTGGATGAGAATCCAAGTTCTGCGGCATTTTATGATATATTGAATGATTGGTATCCGTGTGGGCATGGTCGTTGTGAGGGTGCATTGGATTGGGTGATGGCGAATTTGCACTGGTTTGTGATGATGATTTTGGTGGTTGGTATGATGTTTTATTTCAAATGGGTGGAACATCAGCGTGACATATTGTATACAAAAATGCGTTTACCGACCATGTTGCGTGGTCCGGTAGAGCATGTCGATTAGGGAGTATTTATAGGATTGACATTGGTGTAAATGAATTCTTGGGAAACGCATAAAGTGGAGTTTGCACCTGCGGAAGGCCTTGATCAGAATGAAACCTCTATGCAGATATTGGACGCTGATATTTCGGAGGCAACTGATCGAGTGATGGGTATTGAATCTCGGATCGAACATCTGGCTTCAGGAGAGGATGCTGCGGCAAATTTGTACAAGCGAAATGAATTAACGAACGAAATACGTCAAGATAAAGGTTATAAATTTTTGATGATGGTTTCTGGGTTTGCGTCAATGCGCCTGGACACTGTTGCGCGTATCAACCAAACAAAAAAACAAGAAATTGATTGTCACGGCGATACTTGTACATTCGTCGGTTCGGAAAGCAGCAAATCTGAGGATAAATGGATGCAAATGCCGGAAGTGACAGGTGTGGTCCAATTGTCTCCAAAATTGTACGGACATATTAAAGAATCGGAAATGATTTTGAACAATCGAGGCGTTTGTGTTCCATTGAAAGAATTGATTGAAAACCCTCAATTTTCTACAGCTTTTGCGCGGCTGGTGAGTCTTCGTATTGTATTGTCTGGAGTGATAACAGGCAAAGGAAATCGGCGTGATCGAACGTACGAGCGTTTGCATCGGGAACAGCATATGTTATTGAAGGTTTTTGAGCCTATGAGAGTCAAGCAACATGATTGGACAAAGCCTAGAAACGTTAGTTGGAGCTAATTATAAAAATATAAATTTAATCATTTTTGTATGTTTAAGCCAATTGTCTGTAAATGGACTTTGGTATTTTGAGACGCCCATCTTTCATGATTTGTGGATTGAACAACTTAAAGTCTGGCCACTGGGCTTGGATTTTCTCGATATTGTCCATGAGTTGTTTGAGGACGGGATGTCCCATGTTTACAGGCGCGCTAATGAAATTCTGTGCGGCTGAGCTGTGTTCTTGCGATGGTGTCAGATGTAAAATATCTGCGGGTGACATCGAGTCTCTTACTTGGTCTGTCGGGGAAAAGCGTGCAGTATTCATGTTCAGTGTATCTCTGAATGACAATTCATACGCATCTTCCATTTCTCTGATCTTGGATCCTGAGATGGAAGGCGGTGTCATCACCGATGCATTAAAGGTGAGCACGCCGTCCCATGAGCACGATTTTTCAATTCTTGCGCAATTTTGACGCGTCATATTGTTCCACGAATAAAATTCGTTGGATTGACCGAGAGTGGCCGGTAAAAATCGAATGGATTCGTTATTACAATTGTAGGTTCTGTATCCACCAAGGGCCGACGATTTGACCAGGGTGAGCCCTTCTGTCTGTTTGACAACGTTGTTTGTAAAGTAGACGGAAGAAGAATCGGACAAAACAGATCGGACCGTATCGGCGTAGATAAGTTTGGCAGAACCTGATAATTTCTTGGCTGTGGCCAGTCTTGCGTCGGAGGTTGCTTTGGAGATACCATACTGTTCTCCGAATTTCATTCTTTTCCACTGTTTGTCTACTTCTTCTGCTGTTGCGCCTGTGGTCAGCCATTTTTGGTAGAGACCTTGCAAAGATGCGGTGGCGGAAGAGTCTATGACAATATGATACTTGACTTCCTCACATCCAAAATCATCGGGTCTGGATATGGTGTAGGACCCAATGGAGGATTGGAGACCGTCCATTTCAAGCCCAGACAGCTTGCGTGAAGGAATCAACTGGTCTACTTCAAAGACAGACCGGCCCGAGGCAATTTCTGGGTGAAACCAGGACATGTCAGCTTCTGAAAGTTGGTACTCTTTCGAAACTTGAACGACTAACCCTTGTACAATTTCTTTTCCATACTGGAGGCTGGCGATCTTGTCAACTGAAAAGTTAGCGAGAATGGTGACCGATTTAACTTGTCCTGACTGTTCTTCCAACCTGTCCATTACATTTTGGAGAGCTTTGGTGGTCTCTGGATCAGAACGTGCGAGTGGCGATTTTGAGACAGTGATTGGCATTTTTATTTAATCTACCATGTTATATAGGGTGTTTTCGTTCTTTGGTGTCCTAGCCAAAGCGGACCATTCGTTATGCCACATAGACCATAAACTACTCTCTATAGAAATCTCATGGCAGCCAGACCTACACTCTTCGTCGTAACAACGTTGAAATACACGTTTCTCTATCGGCTTCACCATAAACCATATATTATTTCCCCTGTGACATCTGCCAGCGATAGCGCATTGTTTGGAGCGCGTGGCCACCATATATTGTCCGTCATTTGTCATGGAGGTTTTGTGCCAATAGACCGAACCGTTTGTGATGTTATCTAAATGTTGAACAATGGGTCGAAGCATTGGACATATGGTGGTGGACGACTCGCCTCTGTGCGCGCTGCCGATTCGCTGATAACCCGTTGCAGTTTTTCGAAAGAGAATGAAAGGGTTTTGGGACGATGAAACAGGCTCTGACTCATCTATTTCCATACATTCGAGATATTCCGATGGGCGCTTGGTCCCCTGTACCAATAGCGCGTGCCATTCATCTGTATGTCGAAGACATCGGTCCGAACCAAATTTGGAAGATCCGCACAGACGAAACATTCTATTTTTGGTGTACACAGCCGTATCTATGGCGGACGAGTTTGTAGCAAGGACTAAACGGCGAACAAACGCCCCAACATGGTAGACGTTTTTTAACCAAATATTCGTCACGATGATATGCCATGAATATTTGCCGGGGGCGCACGAGTTTAGTATTTCTATGGTCGGTTTTTTTCCAAATTTGTGCTGAATGGCCGTGTCCAACGTTTTTAAAAGTCCGTCGATGTCGATAGGATCTTTTGAATCAATGTCTAGAAAGATCCTACTGGGACGTCCCTCTAAAAGACATTCGTACCAATGGGGCTGCTTCAATTTGAGATATTCTTGATGTAATTGTTCCGGAGGCGCCACCCGAAATACCTTTTGACCGGCACTCGAAATATCCTCGGCAATCACAATAGTATTTGGCTGTACAGAGACAAGGGCGTCTTGTAGGCGTCTGTACATAGTGATAATATATTCTTGGTTATCATAACGATCTCAATTAAAAATCTCATATTCCTATCTTATGAAGTACTGCATGATTTAACTTTTGTCACTTATATAAGGGGGGACTCTTTGGAATAAGAAAAACTATGTCCAGAATTCAACGTCCAGTTACAGCTACCCCAGCATCTGCCGAAGGCAAAGAACAAGCCCCGCTCACCACGTCTGCTTTGACGTCTACCGCGGACTCACCAAAGGAAGACTTCACCACCAGAGTCGTCTTTGAATCCAATGCCACTGCCAAGCAGATGGAACACGGAGTCATTGTACAGCTCTCGAATGCTTCCCACGTATTTGCCGGAAACGGTGAAGTCGATGCCAGCAAAGGTATTCTTACCTCGGTGACTGTCAAGTCCATCTACTCGGACTGTTCTGAACCCGTCACCTTTGCCCTTAACCTTTTCAACTCGTCCGAGAAGGAACCGGCCATCAAAAACAACGAGGGATGGCTCCACACCCCGCAGAAGACCGATTTCGGCACCGAAGCCATGGCCAAAGACGCCAACGGCTACCGCAACCTATTGGCTGTCATGCCATACGAAAAGTCGCGCGCTGAATTGAACGTCTACGAGCCCAACGAGATTGCCTCGGACCGTTACATTGAGCAATACGGTAATTGTAGTACCGAAAATCTCTACGACGGTGTTGTCGCCTTCCCCGGTGAACAGTACTACCTCGTTTCGCAAGATCATGTTGTCCTTAATGTGATCCGCCAGAACTGGGAGCAGCTCGGCATTAACGTCGATTCAGAGGCCCGTTTCAACGGCAAATATGTGCAGGTTCCGGCCCACGTCTTTGACCGCGTGATCAACGACCTCCAGTCGCACGTCCTTGCCCGCATGCCGTTCACCGATCTGAACGATGTCCGTGCCAAGTTTACCAGCAAACCCACTGGACACTACACCGATACCCACCCTGACGGCCCCGAGGGCATGTACAAGGTCTGTGTCGAACTCCAGATGAACTACCAATTCCCATCCCCCAAAGAGGAAGTGGATGAAGAGTAAATTTAGTATTCAAATCAAAACATCAAATTTTATATTTTCTATAAATAACCATGTAAATTTAGTATTCAAAACCGCCCGTACTATTTTCAGTATTTAAACTAAAAAATATTGACATAATCTATGGATTTATGTAAAAAATGTGAACAAAACACACAACGCGCCTCTAATCTATGCAAAACTTGTTTCCAAAAATCCAGATATCATTGCACTTGGCACAATTGTCTCAGACCCGTCTTCACACTCACCCTTTGCAGAACACACTACAGACAAATCAATGTCAATTGCGCACACACAGATTGTAACAGACCGTCATACTGCAAACAAGTATGCGCACACCACTACAGAAAGAAAGATTTTTTACCAGTCAAGACTTGTCAACTATGCGAAAGGCCAGAATATATGCATCAAAAATGTTTTTATCATTTTACCTACAGAACATGCACACAATGCAGTCGTAAAGTCTTTTCGAAACAATTGTGCAGGAGACACTACATGCGTCAATATAGAAATCAACGTCTACGTAACACTGGGCCCACTACTAACAACGAAAACACAGACGCGGCCACAGCAGACATTCCAGAAATAATAAACCACATACCCGATACCCATTCATCTTTATTACAATCCGACATTTTAACATAAAATAATTGGTTATATATAGTGACTTACTCTATGTATCAAATATGAATTTTACAGATCCCACTCAAAAAAGACTTGTACTCAAACCCATACAACATACAAATTTGTGGGACATTTTCAAAGAACAACAATCCGTTTTATGGACCACTGAAGAAATCGACTGGCAAAACGATAAACAAGATTTCACCAAACTCTCACAAGACGGACAGACATTCCTACTCCGAATTATTGCTTTCTTTGCTTCATCAGATATGCTCGTCATAGATAATCTCATGGACCAATTCATGTCCGAAGTCACAGTCGCGGAATGCAGAACATTCTACACACTACAGGCTTATATCGAAACCATTCATTCTGAAACATATGCCACAGCACTTGAAATATTCGCACCCGCTGAACAAGCCACACATCTATTCAACGCCATCAAAACAGAACCCACCATCAAAGCAAAAGGAGACTATGCCATCAAATACATGGATCCAGAAAGACCTTTCTGGCAAAGACTATGGGCTTTCGCCATTTTTGAAGGAGTACTATTCTCAGCATCATTCGCATCCCTATACTGGCTCAGAACAAAAGATCTATGCAAAGGACTCACCTTTTCAAACGAATTGATCCAAAGAGACGAAGGCCTACACGCAAAATTTGCCATAGAAATGCTCAATATGATCACAGACATAGACCAAGAAACAATCAAAACGATACTCACAGAAGCCATAGACATCGAAATTGCATTTGTTAGGGCGGCCCTTCCACAAAATTTAGTAGGACTATCTACAGAAGACATGTGCGAATATGTGCGATACTGTGGAGATCGACTCCTAAGCATGCTCAATAAAGACATAGAACCAATATACAACGCGAGACAACCACTAGGATTTATGGAAATGATCTCAATAGACGCGAAGACCAATTTTTTTGAACGGAGAGTCAGCGAGTATAGCATGTCAGGGGTTGGACAAACAGCAGAAGCCAACTCATTCTCCCTTGACGCTGCCTTCTGAATCATCATCCCAAAAATTATACAAAGCTACTGACGTAACTACAATAGCGAATACAGAAAAAGAAGACCATACATGCAAAGAAAACATTTTTAGAAATATTTATCCCGTTTATATACAAAATATTAAGTTGTTCATATGTGTTTTTTTAGTACCCTAGTTAACAATCCCTATGGAACTATCCGTTAAGGTTATGGCGTCCAAGAAATGCAATAGATGCAAGCGCATGCACACGACTAAATACAAGACATGTCCAACCTGTCGTGCAATAGTCCGAAAAGCTATAAGAAAGCGCAAACGCTTGGCCGCCGAACAAACAGTCCCGGACGGGCATCGAATGTGTACACAGTGCTGTCGTATACGGCCCGAAGATCAGTTTATATCGAGGCACGCCCGCCGCAAAAAGCCCACGGCCCAGTGTCAAGACTGTCGGGACATTCATTATCGCACTCAAGTGAACCCGGAGACTTTGACAGGCCAATGCCGGCAAGTCTGGCTCGATTGGAAAAAGGACAAGACATGCGCCCACTGTGGCTGCTCCGACGCGATTGAAGCCGACCACTACTTGGGGAAAAAAGTCTGGCGCTGCAGTGACGCTCATTGGTGGACGTGGCACGGTGGTCCAGAAGCTCTGAAGGAGGAACTGGCCAAGTGTCAGCCGTTGTGCCAGCCGTGCCACCGCATTAAGTCCAAAAAAGAGAGAAACGCTTGGACAACCCCGTGCATCTTACGCCGGCGAAAGATCGTCAACGACGAAAAACTTCGAGTGGGTGTCTGTGAGTGTGGGGGCGCGTGGGGCGTGTGCGGTCGTAAAGTCACTCCCGAAAACGTGCAAACGTTCGAATGGGCCCACAAGGATCGTGCCGCATGGACCATTCAGATCTCTCAGCTCGTCTACAAAACCGAGGCGTATTTCCAGTCGCAGTGGCCGCTCGAAAGAGCCAAGTGCAGATTGTTACATTGTATTTGCCATACGGCCGAAACCGCCGAAGAAAATAAACGATAATTGTTTACAGTATTTTTTAATAAATAAAACAAATAGCGATATCGTCATAATGACATAACACTATATCTTAATCGTTCATTTTAAGCCATATTCGGATAACTCGGACTGGTCAGGACGCCACACTGGCCTTTTTCTTGTTCGCCCCCTCTTTCTAGCCGGATATAACCATCTTCGCCCCACGTGGTTCCCCACGAATTCTTAATCTTGTAATAATCAATCCCATCCTCGGATGTACCATATCCAACCGCGAGAACTCCATGGTCCAAATTTGTTCCACAAGCAGACGTCAATACACCGGATGAATAGAACTGAAATGTTTGTTGATCAGCTTCAATAGCCACGGCGACTGGCTGTTTGGCGAGAGCTGACATCAAAGCATGATCTGTCGATAACACGTCAGTATATGATCGTACTTTAGTTCCGGGAACAACTTGGCACGAGCCAGACAAACATTTTGCGCCAGTTGCACCAGATACGCCAGAAGTGTATGGATAATCTTTTAATGAACAAAGGCCGTCGTTGGTCTCTTCCCATTTGAAAGCCTGATCCATGAGCCCACCATTACATCCATTGCCAGATGAGTCGCAGTCCACGATCTGTTGCATCGATAAATCTTGTAAAGGACCACCGTTAATGGCGACAGCGCCTTCGATAGCACCGACAGCCGAGAATGTCCAGCAGGAACCACACGTGCCCTGGTTCTTTACTTCGGTGACTGCGCCTGCAGCCGTCCAATCCACTTCAGTGGGTAACTTTTTCACGCGGACAATATCATTATCAGAGACAAACATAGAACGAAGATTTCTAGAAACGCGACCCGTTTGAGAATATCCACCTGTGTACTTTGAACGCCATTCTTCGGCAGTTAGATGTCCAAATTGGTTCATTCTCATCTTAAAGGTTTGGCTTTCATCCGCATTATGTGCATCGATCTTTCTGAGATTTTCTAAAAAGATTCCATGTCTCAACTGGTACTCATCTGTCTGCGCGAAATCATAGCCATGTTGGCGCATCCATGTTTTGAATAAATGGTCTGTGTAAGCAGCGCTCGCTTTGCATATGTTCAAATCGTGATCTGAAATTATCGATGAACGCGCGACGGTAAAAAAGGCGAGTGATATTAATTTTAACATTTAGTAATATACACCAAACATTTGCTTATATACACGACTAAAATTTTGGTCATTGTCGTGACGAAATTTTTGGTCTTTATTTGCTAAAATTTTGGTCGTTGGTTGATCTCGGACTAAAATTTTGGTCATTGTCGTGACGAAATTTTTGGTCTTTGTCGTGACGAAAATTTTGGTCATTGCCGCACACGAAGGAGAACATGTTTCTTCCCTTCGACCATGTGACCATACAAGATTACGAGTTTGTACTACATTACAAACACGAAGGAGCTCCAATGTTTGACCAAAATGCACCGGGATGGCACGCCATTGACACTTATGGCAACGACGTCGGTATCAGAGAAAAGGATCTCAAAAAAATAGAACCATTCGTGTTCAAAGGACTAACAAGGTTTGAAGAACCAACATTCTTCAAAGTTATCGACGAACGATGGCAAAGGATTAAATCAGAACAAATGCTCGGCGATATAAACTCAGGCTGCTTGAGCGGTGAATTCACGTCAAAAGACGGACAATTGAACACGTGGGATATAAAAACAATGACTGTAGTAGATAATGAAGATATTTACACATTAAAAATTCTCACAAGAGGAGGGTGGTGGTTATAACTATTTTAAATACAAACATATTCTTCTACGTGCAAATTCAGCGTCTACGCCAGTCCTTTTCCAGAAAATAAATGAAAACAAGTTGAAACGCTGGTGGTCTTTGATCCGACGCAACGATAAATTTACGAGAACAGTTTTTCGCCTAATTTCTTGGTAAAATGCAAGTTTTACCTCTTTTTTTGTTTGTTTATTCAGTCTACGGTGTTTTCTGAGCAATTCGGCGCCTCTGGGGTTCTCATACCATTGATGGTAAAGCATCCAAAGTTCTTGTCTGTCATGTTCGGCGGATCGGTATGTATCCACAACACGGTTCATGTTTACTAAAATTTTGGTCAAAGATAAAGACTAAAATTTTGGTCAAAGATGCATCTTGGTCAGCGCGTCTACGCTCAAATAAACGAAATCAATTTTCACAGATGGTACAAGTGCAAAATAATCGACATACGACGCAAAAAGCGTTCTGCTGAACAGGGGAACGTTCTTTATTGTATTTTGGACGTTTTAACGTGTTGCAAGACACTTCCTTGGGAGTATGTGGTAGAATTTCAGGACGGTTCAACTTTGGCACTGCCCCGCGAACGGTTGCAAGAAAAATTATAAACTCATTCTGAATTGGTCCATTGAACCATTTGAGCCTTGTGATTGCGTTGAGTTTGCTCTTTCTTTTCGAATGGCGATGCCTCCTGTCTCTATAACTGACCGTAGTTTTCTATTTTCAAGGCTTGTCCGCTCGAGAGCATCTTCCAAAACTCTAATCCTTTGATCTTGTTTTGCAATCTTTTGTTCAAGTTTGTAAACCCATATAGGTTTTTTAGGCGTTAATACTTCACGCTGTAATGGAGACGACATTGTAGATTTAAACGATTGATATAAATATGGTGTATCTGTTATTTTTAGGATTCTTCTGTAAATGTAGTGTGTATGTTTCCGTGTTCTTCTATCATCTGAAAGGATGTTCTAAAGTGTGGCCCCCAGCGAGGGTGGTCAAAATCGGGACGTCTCTGCGCCACGATCTTGCCTATACCACTTTGGATGATGGCGCGCGTGCAGTCAACGCATGGCCACCAATTAATAAACATCGTAGTGCCTTGTAGAGATATACCTTCTTTGGCGGCAGCATAAATAGCATTACGTTCGGCGTGTTCGATCCAAAAGTATTTTTCAGGCTTTTCTAGACGCGTTTCGGTGATGCCACACCCCTCTGGGAATTTGTTTGTCCCTTTTGCGACGACTACACCATCCTCGTTGATAATGACAAAGACGACTTTTCTATGGGGGTCGTCGGAACCTGCGGCGACTGGGGCACAAAGACGAAACATAATTATTATTTTTTACTGTCGTAAATACTACATGTTCAACCAAAATTTTGGCAAATGATCAACGTTCAGGTCTCTGAAAATCTATGACCAATTTTTTGGTAAAGTTTAAGACTTCCAAGATCATTCACCAATTTTTTGGTCACGACAAATGAAAGACCAATTTTTTGGTCACGACAAATGAAAGTTCAGGTCTCTGAAAAAGTTTAAGACTTCCAAGATCATTCACCAATTTTTTGGCAAATGAAAGACCAATTTTTTGGTCACGACAAATGAAAGTTCAGGTCTCTGAAAAAGTTTAAGGTTCGACGTTCTGAAATTTACATGATATATCTGATTGTTTCTATAAAAAATGATTCAGAGTCTTTTGGCGCGGTTTGTATTTGAAAGACTCTGATTGGATCTGCTTGTGTAATACTACATACAGTGAGCGCGTCATTTTGCGAGGTGATGTCCATACCAACCGAATAGGCCATGTCTGTCAATTCTTTTTTGGTAATCGGTATTTTATCTAGTATGAGCGGTGCAAACAATCCCCTTGTTTCTCTAACGAAAGGGTATCTTCTCGTTTTAGATGTGAGCTGTGTCCAATCTACGGTTTCGCCGGGTTTGGCTAATTCCAACGGGTCTGGGTCAACTTTTTTTCTATCTGAATCTTGTAATTTCCGCCTTTGTGTTTGTTTTTTCTTCTTTCCTGAGTATTTTTCTAGCATTTTGCG
>Ga0209632_10003357_pt1 | contig 14781 bp, 13 predicted proteins | sample COG_10_FD_184754 | JGI IMG/M metagenome (GOLD analysis project Ga0209632, IMG submission 184754) | Pelagic Microbial community sample from North Sea - COGITO 998_met_10 (SPAdes) (version 2) | ecosystem: Environmental > Aquatic > Marine > Neritic zone/Coastal water | place: Helgoland, sampling... | reverse complement strand
CATCAGACAGGGGAACTGATGTTGGGTATAACTTATAAACTTTTTCACCTTCAGACCAATAATGCAGCGCTCGTGACTCGATATCCACCAAGATAGCTCCACCCGTAAGGTTGTCAAAATAGGGGCGCCAGTCAAGCATTCGGAAGCTACTAATATTACGTTCGGAGGTTTTTCTGATCTCTGCTTCAAGCGCAATATCACCCACAACTCTCTGTTCTTGAGCAAAAACTGCGGCACCAGAAAAAGATGCGGCACCAGCAAGAAATGTACGGCGTGGCAAATTTTTAATTATTTTAGGCATGAGTCTGAACTCCAAATTTTTTCCTCCTTTTTTAAACAAGAAGTGTATGTTTTTCAAATCAAAGTATTGTCATTTAGAATAAGGGATGGGAAATGGGCTTGATTGACAACGTAAGCAAGCTGTTGCTGCTACCATTGCTTGAGGAAAAATGATGTTCTTTCGTGTTATTGCAACCCTACTATTTACGATTCTAGCTGCCTGTGTCCCTCCGATTGGTGACGGCACTGGATTTAGCGGAGGCAACACAGCTCGCATTTATTGGATTGCGCAATCAGATACTGGCCGGATACAATTTAGTATGCTCGATAGCATCAATAGCTTACGCAAAGCGAGCGGAATTTCTCCACTTTTATTAAATCCCCAACTAAATGCAGCGGCAGCCACACACTCTCGAGATATGGCCGCTCAAAATCGTGCTTGGCATTTCGGATCAGATGGTTCATCACCGCTCGATCGTGTGGCCCGTGTTGGGTATAAAGGGGACTTGCTAGGAGAAACGATCTCCGAAACTTTCGAGTCAGAATTAGAAACTCTTGCGGCATGGATGGACAGCACGCCAACACGTGGTGTCATAATGAATCCCAAAAATCAACATATCGGGTTTAGCTGGTTTCAAGAAAAAAGTGGGAAAATTTGGTGGACTTTACTCACCGGCACAGACGAGACGTCCTAAGGGAATACCCAAATAGTTGTTCCAATACTGACCATTTCATAAATTTCATCCATTTCTCTGTTAGTTACGGCAATACAACCCCAAGTCCAATCCTTTTCGCTCCTGGCATACTCTTTGGGGGTCCCATGAATAAAAATATCGCCTCCTGGGTCTTTCCCTAAAGCAAGCGCCTTAACCCTATCTTGGGCATTCGGATAAGACATTCCAATAGATAGGTAAAATTGGCTTTTAGGGTTTTTACGATCAATGTAATACTGGCCCTCCGGGGTTTTTCCATCCCCCTGGAACTCCTTATGACCTACTGGCGCAAAGCCAAGTTTAAAGTCGTATTTCTTTATCACCTTATTCTGGCTCAGTAACAACAGCTTACGGTCTGCTTTATAAACTTGGATTTGGGTCACTTCAGGTAGTAATATGCGATTGAAGAAAGAACACGAAGACAATGTCAGCAGCAAGCTGATCATAACCAATACATTTTTTAGGCGCATAAAAGATGCCTCAAATCATACTTTCCAACTATTTAGACTAAACACATAAAAATGCCAAACTAACCTTTTTTATTAACCGAACCTCTAATCGTTAACAACGGCGCTATGGCCTAGCCGAAGCAGTTATTTTATTTGGTCTACCACTTCACGATATGTACCTCGCGTCAATTTCAATCCTTACAGAAGCGTGCAACAATCTCGATATGAGATGACCAGCGGAATTGATCAATGACCTCTAGCCACTTGATCTTAAATCCTGTCTCATAAAGTATGCGCGCATCTCGGGCAAAGGTAACTGGGTTGCACGACACCATGGCTATGTTATGCATATGACTATGCGCGAGCTGACGTACTTGTTGTTCAGCTCCTGCCCGTGGTGGGTCAATTACGGCCGCATCAAATGACTTCATATCTGTATGATAAATAGGGTTACGAAATAGATCACGAGCTTCGACTGTAACTTTTTTTATACCCTGTGTATGGCGTACGCCATAAGCTAAAGCGTCTAACAGTTTGGTGTCACTCTCAACGCAGTGAAGCATTGCTTTAACCGTCAATGGCAACCCCAAAGTGCCAAGACCAGAAAATAAGTCAATAACAGATTTTGCGCCATCCAGAGCAAGCGCAACTGCCCCCTGCAATGCCGCCTCGCCGTGTCTTGTCGCCTGCGTGAATGCACGCGGTGGAGTTAAGACCTTAACTGGTCCAAAGGTCATAGATGGAGCTTGGTTCTCGCAAACAATTTCTTCACCAACCGATAAGCGAGCTATACCACTTAACCCTGCCCATTGAGCAAAAGCTGCTAAACTTTTCTGACTTGGAGCCTCTAAGCCGTCAATAGCTACATCAATTCCAGTATCCGTGACCAGTATAAAAAATCCTAACTGACCCTTGCGAGATCCGAATTTAGCTGTGAAACCTTCAAGCGCCGGTACAAGATCTAAAATAGCGGGAGCTAGAATTTTACAAGGTTCAATCGATTGGATTGTAACACTTGATTTACCAAAAAAACCAACAGTGGATCCTTTTTTTGTACGTGTACCACTCAACTTTGCACGTCGCCGACTATTTTCAGGGGAGGTGTGGAGGGCTTGGGTTTGAACGTTAATACCTTGTGCGGACAGGGCCCGCAGAACAACTTCTTCCTTCCAATGAGCAACAAAGTCTGGGTGTGCATGGTGCAAAGAGCATCCACCACATCGCTTATAGGCAGCGCATTGCGAAGCAATCCTGTTCTCAGATGGCATGATGATCCGAGGGTTTTCAATCCGATCACCGACCAGCAGCCCAGACACAACTTCACCTGGCAAAGTCCGATCAACAAAAACAGGCCCAGCGGCCAAACCGTCGCCAAGGTGACCTAAACGATCTATAGTATAGTCCATTAGGTTTTTTCCATTGCTAAAAAGCCACCAGATTGATGCCGCCAAAACTCTGCATACACCCCGCCTGTCGCCAACAGGCTGGTATGCGTTCCCTCCTCTACAATGCGGCCCGCCCTGAGAACAACAATACGATCCATATGTGAAATCGTGGATAGGCGGTGCGCAATCGCAATAACCGTTTTTCCTGCCATCACATTATAAAGCGTATCCAGAATCTCAGCCTCGACAACACTATCAAGGGCTGATGTCGCTTCATCCAGTACGAGAATTGGCGCATCTTTTAAAATCACTCGGGCCAAAGCCACCCTCTGTCGCTGACCACCAGATAGCTTAACACCACGCTCTCCTACTTGTGCATCATAGCCCTTGCGGCCTTCTGGGTCCTCAAGTTTTAGAATAAAGTCATGGGCCTCAGCCTTTTTAGCTGCCTCCAACATTTCCGACTCTGACCCGTTTGGTTTGCCGTACAAAATATTATCTCGCACTGAGCGGTGCAAAAGGGAACTATCTTGCTGCACAACGCCGATCTGCGCTCGCAAACTATCCTGGGTAACGTTTGAAATTTCCTGACCATCAAATTTTATTGACCCCCGCTCAACATCATAAAACCGAAGTAAAAGTTTAATTAATGTCGATTTCCCAGCACCGCTTGCACCAACCAGACCAATGCGTTCACCTGGCAAGATGTTTAAATTAACGCCCTCAAGTCCCCCAAAATCACGACCATATCTATGCGTCAAATTTATAATATCAATTCGACCCTCAGTCATTTTTAACGACGTAGCACCCTCAACATCAGTGAGCTCAATCGGTGCCGCAATAGTTTCCATACCCTCACGTATAACACCAAGCTCTCTGAAAACTGTGGTTAGAGCCCACATGATCCAGCCAGACATGCCATTTAGGCGCGTTGTCAAAGCGGCACCTGCCGCTATTACACCGACACCAGCGTTGCCAATCGTCCACAGGTAGATGGCCCAACCAACCACACCAACCACCAAAAACCCATTCAGTACAACAAGGCCAATATCCATCAAGCTATAAAGCCGCATTTCATATTGGAAGGTAGTTCGCGCATGTTCGATAGCCTCAACCCCATAATCCAACTCTTGGTCACTTTGTGAAAACATTTTAACACTGTGGATGTTCGTATAACTATCGACCACCCTGCCGGTCACAGCACTTCGAGCATCCGATGAGGCTGTGGAGGCGGGTCCAACACGACGCACAGTCCAAGCTACCAAGGCGCCATAAAGCCCAATCCAAAGTAACATAGGGAGCGCCAGCCGTGGGTCAGCTCCCGCCAAGAGAAAAATTGCGCCAATAAGATATGCAATAGAAAACGTGATTGCATCAAATGTCTGATATACTACCTCCCCAGTTGCCGGGGGGGTTTGCATAATTCGGTTTGCAATACGCCCTGCAAAATCATTTTCAAACCAAGAAATCGACTGCCTCAAGACATGTTTATGCGACCGGTAACGCACCAGTGTGCCAACATTTGGCAACATTGCATTGTTTTGCAACATCGTATCCACTGCTTGCAACACGGGCCGGACCGTCAGAATAAAAATAGATACACTTATCAGCTCAGCCTTGTTTTCAGCCCAAAATTCCGTAGGCTTTACGTCTGTCAATAACATAATCAGCCGACCTAAATACCAGATCAAACCAATCTCAATGAAAGCTGTTGTGAATGAAAAAACCCCTAGAACCCAAAAAATCTTTTTAAAGGGATAAAGGTAATTTCTTAAAAAGGGTAACAAAGCACGAGGCGGCGTGTCATCAGACGCATAAGCTTGATAAGGATCAACTAGTTTTTCAAAAAACCTAAACATAGCCTTAAAAATTACACAGGCCGCCAAGCAAAGCCTAGGTAATATCTCTACAGAATTTTGTTTTCACGTATCTGCGATATTAATGCATCTTTCTCAAGCTTCATATCTGATGCTAACCAAATTCGAAGTCCGTCCTCCAGAGCTTCTCCAAGCACCTTATTCGAAAACCATTCTAACAGATCAGAAGCTTGAATAGGAAATTGTGATACGGCCGCTCGAGCGAGGTTAGTCCTATCACATACCGCCGGTGATCGCTCAAGAAACGCGTTTCGTACCAACCAAGAAGTCCAGCCATCTTCTTCTCCCAGATGATAGCCGTGTTCAATTAAACGGTCACATTCCTGTGCTGTTTTGCGTAATTTTGAAACGCGCTTTAGTGCTGTATTTCCAAGCTTTAAATTCGTCTTTAGGTTTTCTCCACCAACAAGTGCTAATCGGCGCAATGCATCAGGCTTCAAATCCCCTTCTAGATCTACAAGCAAAGCTAAATTCCGCGCACATGCTCCAGGCAAGATGATATGTAAAACGCCAGAGGCCTCCATTGCAGCCATTGCGGGCGCTGGGTCAGGAGCTGCCAATAGCTTTAGCAGCTCCGCACCGATACGCTCCTTCGAAACAATGTCCAACCCAAGGTACAAAGAGGCGCAAGCGGATAGGCCTTCAGGATCAATCCCAGATTGGGCGTTTCCATACCAAGCCCAAAATCTGAAAAAACGCAAAATACGTAGATAATCCTCTTTTATGCGTTCCTCTGCGTTGCCGATAAACCGAATTCTGTGCTCAAGCAAATCAGCAAGCCCACCAAGTGGGTCAATCACAGTACCGTTAACATCCGCATATAAGGCATTTAATGTAAAATCACGTCGCGCTGCATCTTCCTGAATAGATGCGCCAAACAGAACTTCCGCTCGACGCCCATCTGTTCTGACATCACTCCGAAAAGATGTAATCTCAAAATCTTGTGCCGCAATTTGAAAGGTCAATGTTCCAAATGCCTCGCCTGTGGGGATTATCCGAACATTCAGGGCTTTCGCAATTTCTCGCATTTGAGCGGGCGTTGCATCCGTCGCCAAGTCAACATCAGTTTGGCCATATCCCAATATTGCATTTCTGACACAACCGCCCACGTACAGCAATTGGAACCCAGCAAGGGAAAAGGCTGTAAAGGTTGGCGCAAGCTCAGATTGATTTATCGCTTTAGTTTCAATTTTCATGATGAATCCATCAACTCTGCAAAACTACGCAAGATACGCGCTGTTGCCCCCCAAATATAATAAGGTCCGTAGGGTAAAACGTAATAGTTTCGATTATGTCCAGCCCAGTGCCTACTTTGGACTTGAAAATTCGGTAGGTGTAAAACATTCTGAAGGGGTACTTCAAAAACCTCCTCAACCTCCCCAGGGTTGGGCTGAATATTCCACCAATGTTGAACCCAGCCAATGATTGGCGTAATCCTAAAACCAGTCATCGTTCGGTGAATGGGTAGTTGTCCTAAAACCTGGACGTTAGAGGCTTGCAATCCCGTTTCTTCATTGGCCTCACGCAGAGCTGTCGCTACAATATTCAAGTCGTTCCCGTCTCGCTTGCCGCCTGGAAAAGAAATCTGACCAGGATGTATTTTGAGCTGCGCTGCACGTTTTGTTAAGACAACATTCACACCATTTGGGCGTGTAACCAGGGCTATCAAGACCGCCGCATCTTGCAACTTTAAGGCTCTAGGTTCTAATCCAGTATTTAGATCAAAATCACTGGATGGGTGCGCCACACGGGCTAAAGCCCTGGGAATTTTAGCTCGAAGAGTTGTCATCTGCATCCGTTGGCTTAGCCTCAAAACCCAAGGTCATTGGGTCAAAGGCATAATGTGCACCACAAAACTGACAATCAGCTGTGACTATATTAGCTGCAGTTGTCATGTGACCAATATCTTTCGCAGAATAAATCGACAGGCTTTGCCGTACACGGTCTTCTGAACATGAACACCCAAACTTCACTGGCTGGACATCATAGATCCGCGGAGCTTCCTCATTAAATAAACGCAAAAGCAAGCGGCTTGGGGAGATCGTCGGCCCAACTAATTCTAACTCTTCAACGGTATCAAGCAAGATGTTTGCCCGGCTCCAGTTTTCAATAGCATCGCCCAAAAGCATATCCACCGCAGTAAGCAGTCCACCCTCACCTGAGCCCTCAGCAGCCGACACAACATGCGCACCAGCCTTAGGCATGTGCTGAAGCATGATGCCACCTGCCCGCCAGCCACTATTACCGCTCACCTCCTGTGAGTACCCAAATGCCAAAGAAAAGCGCGTCGGTAGTTGTTCCGATTGCGCAAAATAAGCTTCAGCACAGGCCGATAGTGATCCTCCAGAAATTGGTGTGATGCCTTGATACGGGGTCATGTCCTCACCCTGATCTATCAATATGGCAAAATAACCCTTTCCAATTTGAGTAAAGCCGTCAGCTTTCAAAGCAATCGCGTCACTGTCGTAGCTTGCATAGGCTCGAATACGAGCAGGGTTGCCCTCATCAATTGGGCCATAATAATCTGTAGCTATTAGTCGAATTGGTCCGTCACCTCGGACTTGAAGCGACAACTTCCAGCGCAGCTTCATTGTTTGGCCAATCAAAGCTGTGAGCAGTGCCATCTCCGCCACAAGAGCTTCAATCACTGGCGGATAATCATGTTGTGCAAGAACTTGATCTAAAAGACCGTCCAGTCGGGCAACCCGCCCACGAATGTCGGATGCGTCCAATTGAAATGGTAAAACCATGTCATCCCAGCTAATTTCTTCAGACTGTGTCATTAATTCTTTCCATAGATTGGCCTTGCCATAACTTGTCCATATAAGCACGTCCAGACGGACACCAACCCTGGTAAAAAAAATTGAAAAGATTTGGCCCCAACCCACGCAAAGATATTAGGTATACACCCCGCCTAGGCGTCTATGCTATTTTACCCTTTAGGGGGAGAATCCTAGCGACCTTCCAGGGTGGAATTCACAATGAATATCAATTACCTGGCGGCGGCGTGGACCCTGGAGAACAACCAATTTCAGCACTTCATCGAGAGGTTTTTGAAGAGACTGGTTGGCACATCGCAAAACCTCGGGTTTTCTATAGATTTAAAAGTTACGTTTTTATGCCTGATTACAATCTTTGGGCTGAAAAAATCTGCACGATCTACACAGCACAACCAATATACCGCCATTCAGAGCCGCTTGAACTAGATCACAATCCCGTTGAGCTATCCGTCAAAGACGCTCTTCGGCGCTTGGCCAATGCTGGAGATCGTGATGCCATTTCATATTTTTTTAGAATGCACGTGGGCCCATTCAGTAGAAATTAATATGCCCTAAATGATTAAGTCTACCATGGCTTCGTCATCAGTAATGTCACGAATTGACATTCCAGCATTTTCCAAACGCTCTGAGAGGCTCGCAAAGTTTTCTGGGGCGGTCGTTTCTAAACCCAATAAAACAGTGCCAAAGTTTCGTGCAGACTTTTTCAAATATTCAAAACGCGAAACATCATCATCTGGACCAAGGAGCCCTAAAAACTCTTTCAGGGCGCCAGGACGTTGAGGTAGCCGCAATATAAAATACTTTTTAACACCCGAATACCTTTGAGCGCGCTCTTTAACTTCTGGCAAGCGTTCAAAGTCAAAGTTGCCACCTGACGATACACAGACAACTGTTTTACCGGAAATTTCCACCTTTAAATCTTTTAAGGCATCCAAAGCCAAAGCACCCGCTGGCTCCAAAACAATGCCCTCTATATTTAACATTTCAAGAATTGTTGTACAAACACGGTCCTCAGAAATGGCCAAAACATGGTCAGCCCGTATGCCCTTTAATTCTACAAATGTGTGCTTGCCAATACGAGCCACTGCTGCACCATCTACAAATGTATTTACGTTTCCAATTGTTGTTGGTTCATTTGCTGCGACCGCAGCGGCAAGACTCATTCCACCTGAGGGTTCAACAAAATAAATATCTGTTTCAGGTGCTAGTTCCGCCAAAAGCCGGCGCGCAGACGCTGATAAACCGCCGCCACCAACTGGCACAACCAAAATGTCCGGTGCACGTCCAAGTTGTTTTAATATTTCATACGTAACTGTTGCCTGACCTTCAATAACATCTTTATCATCAAAGGGAGATAGGAAATGGCCACCTGTTTCTTCGCAATATATCTGACTAGCTCGGAGTGTATCATCAAAATAATCTCCAACCAGACGCACCTCAACCCATTTACCTCCAAACATTTTCGTCTTGTAAATTTTTTGCTGTGGCGTTGTTACTGGCATAAAAACTAAGCCTTTTTTCTGTAGGTGCCGACACACAAACGCCACGCCCTGCGCATGGTTTCCAGCACTAGCACAAACAAAAGTATGCTTATCTTTCTGCTTCCCCATAGCGTTGTAAGCGCCACGTAGCTTATACGATCGCACAGGAGACAAATCCTCCCGCTTTAACCAAATTTTAGATCCATAAATGTTCGATAAGTGATCATTAAGCTGCAATGGCGTTTCTGGGAATAGTTCCCGCATGCGCATTGTGGCCTCAGCGGCTCTGGAAGTAAAATCAATCATAATTGATCCTAGTGCCTCAATCCAAATAAATGCGCAAGTTTTACATCAACTCACGGTACTTTATGGCCACGCCATAGATTGTTGTTAAGACACTTGCATTGAACATCATTACGAACCACTGAACTAGGCCAGATAAAATAAAACCAATTATTGGAATTAATTGCAGTAAGCCTCCAAAAATGCTGATTGCGAACGCAAAAAGCAAAAAGACAGGATAACCAATATTACTGTCAAAAACCATCATAACCAAATGAATTTCAGTGAGGGCGTCAAAGCCTTCTAGAAATAAGTTGCCCCTTCAAGCAACACCAGGACCAAAGCAATTGCGATTGTAGTACAAATAATAGGGAAAGGGACACTTTTACGGCACTTCCTAAATTATTCCATAGCATTTTCTATGCATATCTAAAAATTTTTGTAGTCATAATTATTTTGCAACAAAATTATGCTATTAACTCTATTAGCACCTAACTTGATTCACAAGAAAAAACCGGGTACGTGCCGGCAGAATATACTTCAGAAAACGCAGATTGGAGCCGACATGTCCGCGCCGAAAAAAGTTGTTCTCGCCTACTCAGGTGGTCTTGATACATCGATCATTCTCAAGTGGTTACAAATCGAATATGGGTGTGAGGTTATAACCTTTACGGCAGACTTGGGACAGGGTGAGGAACTAGAGCCAGCAAGGGCTAAAGCTGAAATGATGGGGGCCACCTCAATCTATATTGAAGATGTTAAGGAAGAGTTTGTACGCGACTTCGTATTCCCAATGTTCCGGGCAAATGCTGTGTATGAGGGACTTTATTTACTTGGCACGTCCATTGCTCGCCCTCTAATCTCAAAACGATTAGTCGAAATAGCCGCGCTTGAAGGCGCCGACGCTGTAGCGCATGGTGCAACTGGTAAGGGCAATGACCAGGTGCGGTTTGAATTAGCCGCTTATGCACTTAACCCTGACATCAAAGTGATTGCACCATGGCGTGAGTGGGACCTATCCAGCCGCACTAAATTGATCAGCTTTGCAGAGAAGCATCAAATACCAATTGCAACTGACAAGCGCGGCGAAGCGCCATTTAGTGTTGATGCTAATCTGCTGCATACTTCATCTGAGGGCAAAGTACTTGAAGATCCAGCCGTTACTGCGCCAGAATATGTCTATCAACGGACCGTTAGTCCTGAAAGCGCGCCTGACACCCCCGAGCATATTGAAATTTGTTTTGACGCTGGAGACCCAGTCTCCATCAACGGTGAGGCGATGTCACCCGCTAAAATACTCACTACGCTGAACGAGTTAGGTGGTAAGCACGGTATCGGCCGCCTTGACCTTGTTGAGGGTAGATTTGTTGGAATGAAATCAAGGGGAATTTACGAGACTCCTGGTGGAACGTTGCTATTGGAAGCACACAGGGGCATTGAGTCTATCACGCTCGACCGCGGCGCAGCACATCTAAAAGATGAATTGATGCCAAAGTATGCAGAGCTAATTTATAATGGTTTTTGGTTCAGCCCTGAGCGCGAGATGCTACAAGCGATGATTGATAAATCTCAGGAGCATGTAACAGGAACTGTTCGCCTTAAACTTTATAAAGGTTCTGCAAAAACAGTGGGGCGTTGGTCGGACTATAGTCTTTATTCAGAAGCACACGTGACCTTTGAAGACGATGCAGGTGCTTACGACCAAAAAGATGCAGCGGGTTTCATCCAGCTTAACGCTCTACGCTTAAAGCTTTTGGCTGCGCGCAAAAACCAACTGGGTTGAGCGCTTAAGTAAGCGTAAAACCCTCAGCAATAGTGCCTTATAAGTGTCCGCTGATCTTTATTGGAGCCTTGAATAATAACAATTTATAATCATTATTTTCTGAGCCCCCACTACCTAAAATCTTAGCTTTAATTCAGAAAGCTGGGCGTATATTTCCATGGCAGGCCTCAATACTTCATCAAATTCAACGGCTAGAGTCGGAACTGGTCCAGAGATTGACCCAAACTCTGTAGACTTGTGAACAGCGTCATACCAATGCGGCGCCCAAACTCCGTCTTCTTGCCTAGCACCAGATGGCCAATTTAACATTCGAGAATCAAACTCAATACCCAGCACGGCACACAAAGCGCCCAACGCAACCTTAGGTTGCTCCAGAATATCGTCACTATCAATAACAATGGGCGGTGTTCTACATACTGTTAAACAATGTTCAAAAATACGCTTCTGCTGCGCAAATCCAAGGTCATCAAGAGTTAAGCGTCCACGTTTTTTTGCGTAGCTTGCAATCACTCTGGCGGGGTGTCGGATCAAGAAAACATTTTCCTGTTGTACAATCCAGTCAAGAGAGAACTCTGGTAGCATGTGATGCGTCATTAGCTTTTGATACCGAATTGTAAAACCATTCAACGGTTCTTTCGTTAGACCAGCACTAATCAAGTTAGGGTCCCACGGTTGGCTGTTTAAAATTTCTTCATTCATCGGGTGAACAACCCCCGAATAATGCAAGTAAGCAGCATAATACGGCTCATCAACAATTGTGGTATCTATTCGGTTTCCAAATGAATACATCATCGAAGTCGAAAGGTTGCGCGGTCCTGACCACATCGAAATTCTCATTCTGTCAACTTCTTAATCAGGTTCTTGTATAAACCCCTCAGACGATTTGTAACTGGACCCATTTCACCATCACCAATGGGCCGGCCGTCGATATCAATAACAGGTGTTTGGGCGCCAAACGTACCCGTTAAAAAAGCCTCTTCGGCGCCGTAAGTATCGACCAGGCTAAAATTGCGCTCATAAACAGGGATTTCACTTTCTCGACACAGATCAATCACTTTTTGCCGGGTTATGCCATTCATGCAGTAGTCACCAGTGCTTGTCCAAACAGCTCCTTTACGCACGATAAAGAAGTTGCAAGCGTTAGTTGTGTTAACAAAGCCATGCGTGTCCAGCATCAAAGCTTCATCCGCACCGGCTTTTTCAGCAGCAATGCAGGCTAAAATACAATTTAGTTTTGAGTGGGAATTTAGCTTTGGGTCTTGCGTCATTGGCAAGCCACGCAAATGAGGCACTGTTGATAGGCGGATGCCGCGTGGTTGGCTAGGAGTTGAGTGCTCCATAATGATCGTGAATGTTGGGCCAGATTGTGACAAACTTGGGTGTTGGAATGGGCGAACCTTAACTCCGCGCGTTACCATGAGACGAGCGTGAGCATCAGTATGCATGTTATTTGCCGCCTGCGTATCCAGAAGAGCTTTAACCACACCAGTCCGGTCCAAACGTAAATCAATGTCTACAGCCCTAGCGGCTTCAAACAATCGATCCATATGCTCATCTAGAAAAGCCCACGTTCCGTTATAGAGCCGTAGCCCCTCCCAAACCCCATCACCCAACATAAAACCACTATCATAAACGCTTACAACAGCCAGTTCCTTTGGCACTATTGTACCATTTAAATATATTTTAATGTTCTCATTTCGAGCATCTTCTGCGGCTTGATGGGTTGTTACATAATCTGACATGAATCAAACCGTAGGCTGAACAACAATCAACGCCAAGGGGTAAAGTGCTACTTGCGCCATCAAAGAATGTTTTGTTTTTCTACTTTGCCTAGAAAATATTTGCGGGTGCATCTGAGACGTCCCATAGTCGGAAACATTATTTGGGCTTTAGCTTTATCATCATCCACTTTGACACGTTATAACAATCTAAGACCTACAAGGAATATTTGAAAATTGCAGACCTACCTGTTGGGTCACAGAGCTTTGGAAATTTCCCACCTTATAAAAACCTCTGAGGCTTAAAGGCCAAAACTTCCGCCAGAGTGGGAATTGAATCTGCTGTCCCCGGTCGTGTGACCTGTAAGGCGGAGGCTTTATTGGCTATATTCAAGGCTTTTTTTAGACCGTCGCCTTGCGAAAGCCTGCCAACGAAGTAGCCACAAAAAGTATCACCCGCGCCAGTTGTATCGACAACATTGACCGAATGGCCCTCAACGAGCGACACAGTTTTAGATACAAAGTCATGGTAAGCAGCCCCTTGGGCTCCGTATGTGATGAGCATTGCTCCCACACCTAGATCTTCGAAATTTATAAGGTCTCGCGCTTCGATGAGCGAAGCTGCCTCATGCTCATTCACACATAAGATATCAACGCAGTCGATAACCGAAGCCACCACATCAGCATCAAACGGAGCGGCGGAGTAAACTACGCTCGCCCCCTTAGTTTTAGCAAGGGCTGCAGCCATACGTTGCTGGGATGTTTCATTTTGCAACACCAGCCAATCTTGTGGGCCAATCTCACTCAGCCGGCTAGAGACCATATCTGAACTGATTGTAATATTTGTTCCTGGGAAAAGGGTAATTGCGTTTTCACCATCTGGGGCGATGCTGATAATCCCGTGACCCGACGCGCCGTCAAGTTGCGCAACGCCCGAGGTGTTAACACCCAAACTGCGCAGTCGTGCTGTAAGCCATGCACCATCTTCACCAACTGCACCAATATGTAAAACCTCAGCACCCGACATTCTGATCGCAACAGACTGGTTTGCACCCTTGCCTCCCAATCCTTTTTCAAGGTGGGTTGCTGCCAATGTTTCTCCAGGTGCTGGAATGTGTGGAACCTGATATAGATAATCAGCGTTAATTGAGCCCAAGTTATAGACGGTCATCGAATATTACAGGCGGCAATAACAGCCATGTTCAGAATATCACTCACGGAAGATACCGTCGAGCAAATTTGTATTGGCTTATCGATCCCAGTTAAGATTGGCCCAATTACAGTTGCTCCACCCATTTCCTGCATTAACTTAACAGAGATAGATGCAGAGTGCCGTGCTGGCACAACTAGAACGTTTGCCGGTCCGGTAAGGCGACTGAATGGATATTTTTTCATTTCCTCAACATTCAAGGCAACATCAACAGCCATTTCGCCCTCATATTCGAAGTCAACACCACGCTTTTGTAGTATTTGGGGTGCAATGCGCATTTTTTCAGCCCGCTCAGAAATAGGATATCCGAAAGTCGAAAAACTGACGAAGGCAACACGTGGATCAAGGCCTAGGGCGCGAGCAACGCCCGCCCCACGCTCTGCAATATCAGCCAAGTCGTTTTCATCAGGCCACTCATGCACCAGAGTATCTGCAATCAGGACGATTTTACCTTTTGACAATAATGCCGTCACACCAACGGCACCATCGTGTGGGCCAACATCATAAACATGGTTAATCAAATCTAAAACATGGGCAGATTTACGCGTCACGCCTGTGACTAACCCATCTCCATGACCGTGAGCCAACATAAGAGATCCAAAGACGTGACGATCCCGAGCCGCTAGGCGATGCACGTCTGTTTGGTCAAAACCTTTGCGATGCAAGCGTTTGTACAAATACTCTTTATATGTATCCAAATGCTTAGTTTTGGCGGCATTCACAATCTGAAGCTCTCCGGCAGCATCGCCGAGACCCGCAACTTTAAGCTGATCGTAGATATCAGCCTCACGGCCAACAACAATAGACTGACCAAAACCCTGCCG
>Ga0209632_10003354_pt1 | contig 14795 bp, 14 predicted proteins | sample COG_10_FD_184754 | JGI IMG/M metagenome (GOLD analysis project Ga0209632, IMG submission 184754) | Pelagic Microbial community sample from North Sea - COGITO 998_met_10 (SPAdes) (version 2) | ecosystem: Environmental > Aquatic > Marine > Neritic zone/Coastal water | place: Helgoland, sampling... | reverse complement strand
CAGGTTTTGCATCAGAAAAAGCAGGTAATTTCGATAAAGCGATTGATTACTACACTCAGGTTAAGGAAAAGTATCCTACTACCAACGAAGGCAGAAATGCTGAGAAGTACATCGCTCGCGCGGAAGCAAATCTGAACTAAGCTTGGCTTCGGCTCTTAAAAACCTTTCTTCCTACAATGCCGAAACGGTTCCTTCTTGCGAGGGAATGCGGTTTGCGGTTGTTGTGAGTGAGTGGAACACAGAAATTACCGAAGCGCTTTATGAAGGAGCGAAGGAAACCTTCTTGAAATTCGGAGCTTCTGAGGCTGACATTGTAAGAAGAGACGTTCCTGGAAGTTTTGAGTTAACGCTTGGAGCTCAGTTAATGGCTGAACGCAAGGAGTTCGATGCTGTAATCTGTATCGGAGTTGTTATTCAAGGCGAAACGAAACACTTCGATTTCATTTGTGATGCAGTTGCAAAAGGCATCACCGACCTCAATATCAAATACCATCTTCCTGTAATTTTTGGCGTGCTTACTCCAAATACGATGCAACAAGCATTGGATAGGGCAGGAGGTGTTCATGGAAATAAAGGAGACGAAGCGGCAATTACGGCCATCAAAATGGCTGCTTTGAAAAAAGAACTTGAAGCTTAATTTTATTTCATGTCTATAGGTCGCGTTATTCTCTGTATTATTTTTCCGCCACTCGCTGTTTATGACAAAGGTTGTGGGTCTATCTTAATCACTTTCATTCTAACCTGTCTTGGTTGGGTTCCTGGAGTGATTGCGGCATTGGTAATCAACAATAAGAATCCTGAAAACTGAAGCTGAGTTCTGAATTTGATTCAGATTCAGCTTGAATTAGTAAAGAACGCGCAACTTGATTGTGTGATCGATTCGTTTTAGCTCATCTACAACATCTGAATTGTATTCTTTGTCAATATCCGTAACGAGGTAACCGATGTTCTGATTGGTCTTTAGATATTGTCCAACCACATTAATGTTGAATCGCGAGAAAATGTTGTTTATCCGCGCCATGATGCCTGGAATGTTCTGATGAACATGTAGCAAACGGTGCGCCCCATTCACTTGCGGAACACGAATATTCGGAAGATTTACACTTGCAAAACTATCGCCCGTATTTACGTAATTGACCAGCGCTTCAGGTACGTAAGCGGCAATGTTTTTCTGGGCTTCAATGGTGCTTCCACCAACATGTGGTGTAAGAATTACGTTTTCCATTCCCATCAAAGGAGATTCAAACGGTTCGTCATTTGATTTTGGTTCTTTCGGAAAAACATCAACAGCAGCACCGCCAATTTTACCAGATTCTAAGGCAGTTTTCAGCGCAAATAAATCAACCACTTTTCCTCTTGCCAGATTTATGAAGATCGCTCCGTCTTTCATCCAAGCCAGTTCCTTCTTACCAATTATTCCTTCGTTGTCTGGATGACCATCTACATGAAATGTTACCACGTCAGACTTTCGCATTAAGTCCTTTAGAGAATTAACTTTTTGTGCATTTCCCAGTGCCAGTTTTTCTTCCTTATCGTAATACAACACTTGCATTCCCAATCCTTCAGCAAGCACACTTAATTGGGAACCAATATTACCGTAGCCAACAATCCCTAATTTCTTACCTCGAATCTCTACACTTCCTTTAGCAGATTTGTTCCACTCGCCACGGTGCATTGCCATACTTTTCTGCAGCGTGCCGCGCATGAGCATGATAATTTCACCAATAACCATCTCAACGACACTTCTTGTGTTGCTAAATGGAGCATTAAAAACCGAAATACCTTTGTTCATACATGCATCAAGGTCAATCTGATTGGTTCCAATACAAAAAGCACCAATTGCCAATAATCTATCGGCTGCATCAACCACCTTTGGTGTAATCTGCGTTTTGGATCGTATGCCCAGAATATGCTGTCCTTTAATAGCCTCGCATAGTTCATCTTCACTCAAACTTCCGGATATCAATTCTACCTGATAACCTTCTTTCTTTAAATGCTCAACTGCATCCTCATGGATGCCTTCTAAAAGCAAGACTTTAATCCTGTTTTTTGGATATGAAATTGACATGGGAAGATTCTCTTTGTAGAGATATTCGTCTAGACTTGGAGCAACGTGATCGGCTTTCTCTAAGATGTTTTCTCTACTCACGTTTTCTGTGAATGCATAAAACTTGTCTGCAATTCCCGCTGCGCGCGTTTGATAGTCTGAAAAACCATCGCCAATCATGTGAATCTCTCCAGGAAGGTTCATTTTCTTCAATTGATCAATCTTACCGTCTGGTTTAGATAAGTCGTTATCGCGATCAAACCCTGTAATTTTCCCTCCTTTGTTAAACTTAAATGTATTGGCAAATATCCGTTCTGATGGGATATTATACTTAGCCATGATGGGGTCAATGAATTCTTTGAAGCCACATGAAACGATGTAAATGTCATCGGCATATTTCTTGAAGAATTCCTTGTTCCGAGAAATGGAAGGAGATATTTTCCTACTCAGTTTACGAATCAAAGGGTCCAAATGGTCTTTATGAGCATTTAGAATTTTCAATCGCTTTTCCAGCGATTCTGTAAATGTGATGTCGCCATCAACACCTTGATCGGTAATCTTTCCAATCTGTGCGATTTTGTCCTTGCGTTTCGGGTCTCCTTTTAGCGACACCTCAGCTAATTCTTCAAACGCTTCTACCTGAGTAAGCGTGCTGTCAAAATCAAAAACAAAGGTTCTTCTCTTTTCCTCAATCATGGTAAATTAATACTTAACGTAAAATGGAATGGATTTGGAAACGCCCGAATAATTATCCCAAGCGGTGTAGTAAATGTGGTATTTTCCTTGGCTCCAAGTACTATCAACCTGATGGTACCAGCTAAATTGGCTATCATAGTCTATCACATTGTTGCCAACCCAAGGAAACGTGACAAACCGAATGGTATCGGAGAAATTGGACCGACCGATGAAAATATCAGAAAATATTAGCGATTGAGAATCTGTAACCGTTCCAGAAAGAACAAAGCCTTGACCGAATCCCAGTGTATCTGCCGTAGGGCCGCCAGTATCAATAATTGGTGGTTCCGAGTCAATGCTGTTCTTTATTTGAAACAGAACGGTGTCCCGAATTGATTCGTTGCCTTCTACATCAACCGCAGAAAGAGTTAGTTCGTAGTATCCGTTAAACGTGGTATCGCTTAGTTCAATCAATTGGTCTAAGTAGAATGTCTCAGCCTTATCAGGAACTCCATCAATGTATATAATGGAGAATGTAGAATCAGCGCCAACATCATTGAGCGAATCAATTCCGTTAATAGTGATTTTGTACTGAATAAGGCCAGAATTGTCAGTTAATGTTGCAGCTAACCGAAGATTAGAATCTGTGGTTATAATTTCTCCTTGGAGTGGAGATTCAATGATTACTTCGGGTCTTTCGTTGTCATCAATTTCTTGGCATCCGAACAGTAGAATGCAAAAGAGTAGAAGTTGAAGTGTTTGTTTCATCAGAAATCGAAGTTAATCTGAGTAACGGACATCAAGCAACGATTTGGAAAAAAATGTTCAACTCTTAATGTTAATACAATTGCAGTTCAGAATATGATTGAAGTTTATGTAACGAAAATGGATAAACGCAGTATAAACCACACAATCAAGGATTATAGTTGATGATGCGAATACTGCTTTTTGCGATTACTGTTGGGATTTTAGTGATGTCTGAGGCGTTTGCTCAGGATGCCACTTTTACTCAGTTTTATGCGAATAGAACTTATATCAACCCAGCTTATGCTGGCGCTGATTTAGGATTGAGGTTCAATTTCAATTACCGTAATCTATGGACCGCTGTTCCAGGGGATTTCTCCACGTTCTCTGGCGGTGTAGATATTGGAGACCCAAATATTTTTGGGGGAATTGGCTTTTTGGCGAATGTTAGTAATGAGGGTGAAGGTCAACTTCAAACTCAGCGTTACAGTTTCATGTATTCGTATCGCTTGATTATTCTTCCGCGCCAGTTCGACCTTCATTTTGGTTTAGATGCCGCTTACATGAGTAAGGAAATTAGAGATTGGGATGCGTTTATCTTCTCTGATCAGTTGCATCCTGTATTTGGTAATATCAACCCTACAAATGCAGAACGGCCAGACAGACTTAAAGTGGAAATGCCAGATTTTAATGCTGGAATACTCGCGCGATTCAACATCAACACTGCGGGGGGAAGTAGAATTAAGGGCAAAAAGACAATCGCAAATACGTTAGGGTTTGCGGTCCATCACATCACCCAGCCAAACGAGTCTTTACTTGGAAGAACCGAAAAACTGCCGATGAGGTTCTTAGCACATTATACGATGGCTATTTCCCTTTCTAAAGCACGGAGTAAAAACCCACTGTACCTATCGCCAAATATCATGTATGAACATCAGCGTACGCTTTCTACGCTTAACGTAGGAATGTATGCTTTGCGAGCTCCAGTTATGATTGGACTTTGGTACCGTAATGAGTTCAAATTTGAAACGAATGATACAGATGCCATTATGTTTAATGTTGGCATGAGAGGAACGACTCGTGATAAGTCATTTATGTATCAAATTGGTTACAGTTATGACCTCACGCTCTCAAAGCTTGCCGGGTCAACCTCAGGTAGTCACGAGATTGCGCTGATTATTGAGTTTACTCGTGCTGGATTTGGAAAGAAGTCTAGATACGCCAAGAAGCGCGCTCGAAACTGCTATAACTGGCAGGGTCCAAGAAGCACACCGAAAATTTTCTAAAAGGAGTTTTTAGAATTCGGTTATGCACAAACGAGAGAAATCTCGGAAGTGTTTAAACTGATGAATCAATCTAAGCTCAGAGCCGTGAATTCTTTAGAGAATGGGGCAGTTGCTTCGTATATATCTTCTAAAATATCTTTACCAGATTTGGAATGAAACTCCAAGAAGTTATCGTGGCGTTCTTGCAGATATCCGTTTGGGAATAGCTTCTTATGAATCTTGTTTATTCTGTTTACAGAAACCTCATTTTGTTTTTTGAGTGATCGAGAAAAACGACTTCCCCATTGTTCAATACCTTTTGTTGTTCTCGATTCCTCTGCTTCAATAGCCGACCCTAATGATGGGTCAATATCCTCTGCTTTTTGTTTCAACTGTGCGTACAATTGAGATAAGAGTGTCAGCTCATCTGCTATAGAAATATCGGTGTCTGATGTTTCTATAACGTGCGATTTGATAAGATCATCAACAGAATGGAACAAATCCTCAGGAAGAACTTTCAAGTCTTCCATTTTTCTAGATGTACCGCTATCAATTAGTAAGAAATGATTTCTGAGTGAAAGCATGGGAAAGCTGATTCCCATTTGGTTGAAATAATCCTTGTATTGAAGCCAGTAAGACAATTCTCCAGCACCACCAACATATGTCAGGTTTGGAAGGATGAATTCTTGGAATAACGGCCGCAGAACAACGTTTGGACTGAATCTTTCTGGGTTGCGTTCTAATTCCTCAAGTAATTCTGCTTCTGAGAAGCGGATGTCGGTTCCAAAAACTTTAAAGCCTGTTTCCGTAGCAACAATTCGATTTCGAATGCCGTCCATTAGGTAGAAACAGTTTATCTGACGCGGATTTACCTGCGCATGATATCCAGCAGTTTCTAAATTCTTACTCGCCTTACGAACCAAATTGTAAGGTTTATTTTGGATGATGTCCTTTTTGAAGTATTCAGTAAAAGACCTTTTTAGTTCGGAATCATCACTATCGATAATGACAAGGCCATAATCCTTAAAAAGCTCATTGGCAAAATACCTTGTTGCAGTGGCAAGATTTCCGTGTTTGGTGTACGCATCTCGAAACATCGAAACTGTTCCCAAAGCTTTGTCACTATTTGATAAAACAGCCTCCAGTTCAGAACAAAAGTCTGCAAGGCTTGCCGGATTCATTCTTCCCGTGGCGCCTGTTTGGTCTGTTTCCCAAACGTATTTTTTTCCAAATAAATTGAATTGACCAACTTCCTCAATGTCGTGATCTTCAGAATTCATCCAATAAATTGGAACAAACTGGTTTTCTGGATATGCAGCACGAAGCACTTCTGCGAGTTTAACCGTATGTAGAATCTTATAAATGAAATACAGCGGACCAGTAAAAATGTTAAGCTGGTGACCTGTAGTTACAGTAAACGTGTTTTCCTTTCTGAGCGATTCGATATTTGTCAAAACAGAATCTTTTGCTCCACCAATAGCTTGGTATTGAGAAAGTAAAGAGTCCGCCAGTAATTCCCGATTTACAGGGAATTGAGAACGATTTTGAATCTGTTGCTTGTAATTCTCTAGTGTATGCTGAAGCGAATAAAAATCATTCAGCTTTTCGTCTTTACTGAGGTAATCAAGAATAAGGCGATTGAACCGGCCGGTATGCTCCAACGATATTTTTGTAAGACTCACGTTCAAACTACTTTTCCAATCAGGTCGAAATGCTCGGCACCCGTAATCTCTATATCAGCAAAATCACCAACTCTCAAATAGCTGCCTTTAGCAGGAACAAGTACTTCATTGTCCACTTCTGGAGAGTCATATTCGGTTCTTCCAACAAATTGGTCGCCTTCAACACGGTCAACTAAAACCTTGAGTGTTTTACCTACCAGTTCTTGGTTTTTCTCCATAGAAATTTCCTGCTGCACTTCCATTACAACTTCGGCTCGTCTTTGTTTCTCCTCTTCGGGAACGTCATCCTCAAGTACATAAGCATGCGTGTTCTCCTCATGAGAATAGGTGAATACACCCAAGCGTTCGAATCGCATTTCCTTTACCCAGTCGACCAGAATATTGAAATCCTCCTCTGTTTCTCCGGGATAACCAACAATCAAAGTTGTTCTTAAAGCGACACCAGGAACACGTTCCTTGATGAAATTTAGGAGCTTGTCAGTCTTTGCTTTAGTTGTGCCTCTACGCATAGATTTAAGCACGTTATCAGCAATATGCTGTAGCGGCATATCTAGGTAATTGCAGATTTTCGGCTGTTTGGCCATTACATCCAACACATCTTCAGGAAACCCTGCGGGGAACGCATAGTGCAAGCGTATCCAATCAATGCCTTCAACTTTACAAAGCTCGGTTAGTAAATCGGCCAAGCGTCTTTTACCGTAAATATCAAGACCGTAATAAGTTGAATCTTGGGCAATCACCATCAACTCCTTAACTCCTTTGGCTGCAAGTTTTTTAGCAGATTCAACTAATTCTTCAATTGGTGTTGATTTATGCTTACCTCGCATAAGCGGAATAGCACAGAAAGAACAAGGCCTATCGCACCCTTCAGAAATCTTAAAATAAGCGTAATGCGATGGCGTAGTTAAAAGTCGTTCACCAACCAATTCGTGCTTATAGTCGGCACCAAGGACTTTTAAAAGCTTAGGCAAATCACGTGTTCCAAAGTATTGGTCTACGTTAGTAATTTCCTTTTCTAAATCGGGCTTGTATCGTTCAGATAAGCAACCCGTCACAAACACTTTCTCGACCAAACCATCTTCTTTTGCTTGAGCAAAACGTAGGATGGTGTCTATACTTTCCTGTTTTGCATTGTCGATAAAACCGCATGTGTTGATAACCACAATATTGGCTTCATCATTTGTTGCTTCGTGTTCCGCTTCGATATTATTGGCCTGTAATTGGCCCATCAAAACCTCGCTATCGTAAATGTTTTTAGAACAGCCCAACGTAATCACGTTAATCTTGTTCTTTTTGAGAGTTCTTGCTTTCAAAGTTTAATTGTTCGGAAAAAGTGAATCAACAAACGCTTCGCGATTGAATACTTGAAGGTCTTCGATTCCTTCTCCAACGCCAATATATTTTACCGGAATCTTGAATTGGTCAGAAATACCAATCACAACTCCTCCTTTAGCAGTTCCATCCAGCTTAGTCAATGCTAGCGCATTTACTTCAGTAGCTTTTACAAATTGCTTTGCCTGTTCAATGGCATTCTGACCAGTAGAAGCGTCTAAAACCAAAAGAATTTCGTGTGGGGCTCCAGGAACAACCTTGTCCATTACTCTACGGATTTTGGTCAACTCGTTCATCAAGTTCACTTTATTGTGAAGTCGACCTGCTGTGTCAATAATGGCTACATCAGCATTTTTTGCAACGGCAGATTCAAGCGTATCAAATGCAACTGAAGCGGGGTCGGCATTCATTCCCTGATTAATAACCGGAACACCAACACGCTCACCCCAAATGATTAATTGATCAACTGCGGCTGCCCGAAATGTATCTGCAGCTCCTAGAACAACATTCTTTCCAGAAGTTTTCAGTTGATGCGCCAGTTTTCCAATTGTGGTGGTTTTCCCAACGCCATTTACCCCAACAACCATAATTACGTACGGTTTTTGTCCTTCAGGAATGGGCAATCCATCAATATCACCGCTATTATTCTCTTTTAGAAGAGCAACAATCTCTTCCTGAAGCATTTTGTTCAGCTGATCCGTACCAACGTACTTGTCAGTAGAAACCCGTGCTTCAATACCCTTAATGATTTTTAACGTGGTGTCAACACCAACATCAGAAGTAACAAGCACCTCTTCAAGGTTATCTAATACTTCATCGTCAATCTTCGACTTGCCGATTACTGCCTTGGTTAACTTCGAAAAAACACCTTCGCGTGTTTTCTCCAAGCCTTCGTCAAGCTTTTCTTTTTTCTCTTTCGAAAAGAACCCGAATAATCCCATTGTCTAAAAAATAAAAAGGCTTCTCCCTGAGAACAGAGAGAAGCCTTAGTTATAACGTAGTGTGTTATTAGCTATTCTTCGCAAAAAAGTCCTTAACGTGGTCGTTATGAACTACTTCTTGTTTGAAAGCATACTGTCCAGACTTCTCAGATTTCACCATTTTAATAACCTTGGTAAACTCACGTCCAGCTCCTGTCTTAAGCGTTGCAACTGTCTTCTTAGCCATATCTCAATTATTTAATCTCCTTATGAACCGTCATCTTTTTCAAGATTGGGTTGTATTTTTTCAACTCAACACGGTCAGGCGTGTTTTTTCTGTTCTTGGTAGTAATATACCTTGAAGTTCCAGGTTGTCCACTCTCCTTGTGCTCTGTGCACTCAAGAATAACCTGAATTCTATCTCCTTTTCTTGCCATTTCTTTTACTCAAAAATTTCGGAGTGCAAATGTATGTTTTATTAATCATACATCAAACACAAATCAACCCAGCTCTTCTTGGGCGTTACCCAGCAGCTAACTTGATTGAACTAAGTTGACCTTTACAAGAGCTGGGTCAGGCTGTTCGCTATATCTTTTCTTCGTTCCTCAGAAAAGGATGCCACTTCCATCCCTAACGCAAAACCACTAGACACATCTATAGCCATCCAAACTGTATCCTAAGAGAAAAGCCTTTGCTTCCATTCGTTTTTTACCTGCCATTTGAAGCTCAAGAACTTCAAGCCAACCATCGGCACATTTAATAAACATGCGTTGGTCCTCAACTTGGATTGTTCCTGATTTTGCTTCTTGACTCAGTTCCGATTTGGAAGCTTTAAAAACTTTTAGCACTATTTCTTCATCACCAGATACAAGCGCTGTAAAAGCGGTTGGGTATGGTGATAATCCGCGAACGTGATTAAACACAGCATCAGCAGATTTATTCCAATCAATCTTACATGTTTCCTTGAAGATCTTTGGAGCTTCATTCAGTTCACCTACAATTGCATTCTGTGGAGTTGATGGAGCGTTTCCGCTTTCAATTGCTTGCAGCGTTTTCACAACTAATCTGGCACCAACATTCATCAACTTATCGTGCAATTCACCAGCGGTTTCATTTTCAGCTATGTCAACTTTCTCCTGAAAAATGATGTCGCCTGTGTCAATTTGATGCTGAAGAAAAAAAGTACTAATACCTGATTCCTTCTCGCCATTAATTACAGCCCAATTAATTGGTGCAGCACCACGGTATTGAGGTAGGAGTGAGGCATGCAAATTGAACGTGCCTTTCTCAGGCATATTCCAAACCACTTCAGGTAGCATTCTAAATGCAACCACTACTTGAAGTGTGGCTTTCAGTTTTCTCAACTCACTCAGAAACTCTTCTGATTTAAGATTAGTTGGTTGAAGCACTTTCAATTCGTTTTCAACCGCAAATTGCTTTACGGCTGATGGCTGCAATTTCATTCCTCTTCCAGCTTTTCTGTCTGGCGCGGTGATTAGTCCAACCACGTTTGCATCTGCATCAAGCAACGCTTTTAACGTTGCTACTGCAAAATCAGACGTGCCCATAAAAACGATTCGCTCTTTACTCATGAACTTTTGCATTTTTCCATTTTCCAGTCCAAAGATAAAGCGCAGAAAACAGTCCCATAAATGTGAAATACACAATCTCTGAGGTCCAAACCATATCAAGCGGTTGATGCCACTGATGAACCATTCTATACGTGAAGTTGAGGTAGATAATCAGGGTGCTGACCTCAATCAGCAAAGTCATTAACGTGTTGCCTGTTCCTGAAACAACGGATAATAATATCATGGCTACAGCAAAAAGAACAATTGAAATAGAGATGACGTAAACCACAGGAATGGAGTCTGCAATCAGTGTTGCGTCATTCGTAAATACAGAAAGGAGTAAACTTGGGTTGATAAGGTTGAGCAGCATCAAGGCAATTGATGACAAAACCGTCACAATTATAAGACGTCTTATGAGCGTCCAAACCAAATGCGTTCCGCCTTGTCCAATAAGTTTACTCACAAGTGTTTGAGTCCCTTGGCCAATTCCAATTAAGGGTATCATCAGTACGGAATAGCCACTTCTGACCACATTGGAGATTGCCAATTCGCGCTCGCCCATTCCTTCAATAATAAGGAAGAAGGTTAGCCAAGAAGCAATGGAAACCACACTCTGAATAATTACTGGAGTAGCAATTCGCATAATGGTTTTAACCTGAATGAAACTCAGTTTTGGAAAATGGAAGCAGTTAAACTGCACGCCCAATCGTTTTCGTCTTACCCAGATTATCAGATACACTAAGCTCAGCGTTTCGGAAAGAACTGAGGCGTAACCCGCTCCTTCAATTTCCATTCTTGGAAACCCCAAATTCCCGAATACAAAGAGGTAATTGAATAATAAGTTCAACCCAGCCATAATACCCGCTGCATAGGAAATGGCGCGGGTATCGCTAATCCCAGTCAAGAAGCATCTATAACCTACAACAATGGCTGCTGGAATCAGTCCAACCACGCGAATGTTGGTGTAATCGAGTGTGCTTTTTAAGATGGCGTCAGAGTCGATAACTCTGGATAAAAGCTGTTCGCCAAAGACAAAGTGGAATGCAATGAGCCCGCAAGCCATTAATAAAAGCAGATAAAGCAAATGATCGAAAACGGGACCAATCTTTTCTGGTTTTTCCTCACCATGGTACCGTGCCATGATAATCTGCGCTCCGATTCCGAGACCGAAGGCTGCCATCAGCATAATAAGTACATAGATGCCACCGAGCCCAGAGGCTCCAATAGCAACTTCGCTTACGCGCCCAAGAAAAGCAGTGTCGGTTACGTTAATAACCGTTACCGCCATAAATCCGAGGATGAGTGGGTAGGAGATGCGCCAGATGTTACGATATGAAATCGTTTCGTGCATCAGCTCACATGCAGCATCAAGCCTTTCAAATACTCTCCCTCTGGATGATAAATGTTTACCGGATGATCTATAGCATGCCCCAATCTTTTAAGCACACGAACGTTCCGTCCAGCGTTAATTGCAGCGGCTAGAACCGCGCTTTCAAACATCTGTGGATTAACCACTTGTGAGCATGAAAATGTGAATAGAAGGCTATTTGGAGCAATCTTCTTCAATGCCATTTCATTCAAACGCTTGTAACCCTGAACAGCACGATGTCTAGCTTTAATTGATTTTGCAAAGGCTGGCGGATCGACAATAATCATATCGTATCCTTCCGCTTTTTCTACAAATTTGAAAGCATCTTCACAGATGGCTTCATGGTTTTTGTCAGAACCGTTGATGGTTGCGTTCTCCGCAGCCAAATCAATCGCTGGTTGCGAGATATCTACAGAGGTTACTTTCTTCGCTCCATTTGCTAATGCGTAAACAGAGAAGCCTCCTGTGTAACTGAAGGTGTTAAGTACTTTTCGGCCTTTTGAGAATTCACCAACCAACGAACGGTTATCTCTTTGGTCGATGAAAAAGCCTGTTTTTTGTCCGTTTACCCAATTCACTTTAAACTTGATTCCGTTCTCCAAAACCTCCGTTTCTTCCTTCAGCCCTTTTAGGAACTCATGCTGTTTAGAAGCAAGGTTCCGATGATAGATGGAGTTTAACTTGAGTCCGTTGATGTTCTCCAGCGCTTTCTTGATTTCCTTGGAGCAATTCGCCATACCGTCTGTGTGACTTTGCACAACAGCACAATCGTTGTAGATATCTACCACACATCCAGGAAGTCCATCGCCTTCGGCATGAATCAATCGAAAACAGTTGGTTTCCTTGGTTAGCAATCCAAGTCCTTTACGAACAGCAAATGCTTCCTGGAAACGCTGATTCCAGAACGTTTGGTCGATACGTTCCTTGTTAAAAGTGAGCATACGTACAGCAATAGACCCATTGTGATAATGGCCAGCACCGATATAGTCTCCTTGGAAATCCTCTACGCTTACCAATTCACCATTTTCTGGTTGCTCGGTAAATTTTCCAATAGCACCTGAGAATACCCAACGATGCTTGCGCTTCAACGAGCTTTCCTTTCCCTTTTTTAGACTGATTGTTTTCATGGGCGGCAAAGGTATTCTAAAGGAGCATCAATAAAGAGGTTATGGAAGACCGATTTTTCCGTTCATGTGATACACCAGCTCGTTATTATCGAGCAGTAGTTGAACAGCTTTAAGAATCTCTTTTTCGGGTTTTTCAATCTTATCGAAAAGCTCTTCTAAACTCGTTTCTGAATTGACATTTGACTTTACAAGCTCGATGTCGTTTTTATCCAGGTTGAACTTAGAAAGCCCACGGCAGACATCGCATTTTCCGCAACTCTTGCTGTCGGCTTCTCCAAAGTATTTGAGCAACATTTGACTTCGGCATACCTTATCGGCTGCTACAAAATGAAGGGCAGCTTTTATCCGTTCCCGAATCAATTCAATTCTCACTTCATACACTTCCTTGGAAATGTGAATATCCTGTTTACGGACTCGTCCTCCAACAAAACTGAGTTTAGGTAAACCCGTTGATGGGCGATAATCAGCCACTTCTAGTTTGTGAAGCTTGTGTAGAATGGCAATAGTTTGTTCACTTGAATAACCAGCACGTTTGCCAACGAGCGTTTCATTGATGGAGACAAATTCCTCAAACATTCTTCCATAAGAACGAAGTAGAATTTTTGTCAATCTTCCAACCTTTGGATTGCGCATTTCAACCTCGTACAATGTATCGTGATTGACGATAATCTTGAGTTGAGAGCGTGGGTTAGAATTGGCTGAGAGAATAAGGTGATCCGCTTTTTCTAAAAACGAAACCGCTTCCATAATCTCTTTCGGCTTCCATTTGTATCGGTCAGATAGTGTGGTCAGATTAAAGTCGAATAATTCGTCCTCGCCACTTCCTTCAGCCAATTGCAATGAGCTCCCAATGGAATAATACACCTCTTTGATACGCTCCCGAGTAGGAAACTCATGATTCAGTTTCTTCTGCAATTCTGTAATGTCGTAATTGTTGACCAGCGCAACTGCGAAACTTTCGTTACCATCTCGTCCACCACGGCCAGCTTCCTGAAAGTATGCCTCTAAACTGTCAGGAAAACCAACATGAATTACCAATCGCACATCAGGCTTGTCAATGCCCATTCCGAAGGCGTTGGTAGCTACAATTACACGGGTTTGGTCATTGATCCAATCATTCTGACGCGTTTGTCTTTCGTCAAATGAAAGTCCGGCATGATAGAATGAAGCCGAAATATTTTGTGTTTGCAGGAATCGTGCAATTTCTTGCGTTCGTCTTCTATTCCGAACGTAGATGATGGCGCTCCCAGGTGTTTTGGAAAGTATCCGCAGCATGCGCCCTTTCAGGTCGTCTTCCTTCAAAACCATGTATGAAAGATTCTCTCGCGCAAATGATTTTCGGATTACGTTCTTCTGCTTGAATTCGAGTTTTTCCTGGATGTCTTCAACCACCTTTGGCGTGGCTGTGGCAGTCAATGCTAATACTGGAACCTTCGGAAGTAATTCTCTTATCTCGGCTATCTGCAAATAGGGTGGACGGAAATCATAGCCCCATTGCGAAATACAATGCGCCTCATCTATCGCTAGTAAATTCACATTCATCTTCTGAATCCGTACTTGAACCATTTCGTTACGCAGCCTTTCAGGACTGAGATAGAGAAATTTCACATCGCCATAAACGCACGTGTCAAGGGCTGCATCAATCTGAGGAAATCGCATGCCCGAATGTAAAAGCATGGCGTTGATGCCTTTCTTTTTTAGGTTTTCTACCTGATCCTTCATCAACGCTATGAGAGGCGAAACCACCACGCAGATTCCCTCTTTGCAAAGTGCAGGAACTTGAAAACAGATGGATTTTCCACCACCAGTTGGGAGAAGGGCAAGTACGTCTTTGCCATCCAAAGCTTCTTGAATAATCTCGCGCTGTTGCGAACGAAAAGCATCAAAGCCCCAATATTTTTTGAGAATGGATTCTGGCGTAGGATTCATCTATGCCAAAGGTAGTAGGCTATTTACCAGTATCAGTAGTAGACCAAGCGTGGGCTGGAACCGAGAAAAGCGATTTCGTAACCTTCCACGTATTTCTAAAAAGGTCTGAACCTCGGTATGCGTTCAACGCCTCT
>Ga0209632_10003350_pt1 | contig 14799 bp, 14 predicted proteins | sample COG_10_FD_184754 | JGI IMG/M metagenome (GOLD analysis project Ga0209632, IMG submission 184754) | Pelagic Microbial community sample from North Sea - COGITO 998_met_10 (SPAdes) (version 2) | ecosystem: Environmental > Aquatic > Marine > Neritic zone/Coastal water | place: Helgoland, sampling... | reverse complement strand
TAATTTTATGAGACCAATTAACAACCAACGATTACTTATGGATAGTTTAGGTAGAGACCGAGCAGTTAAACATATTAAAACATTTATCAACAATAATAAAGATAAATTTAACTTGTAGGTTCAGTTAGTAATTCTCCATTCTTATATACATTGCATTTAAATTGTGTTTTTCTTGGTTTGCTACATATCGAATTATCACTTACAAACTCACTGAAATATAATAACCGATCTAGATTATTACTAAGTAATAACTTATACCATAAATATCCCATTATAAATCCAGATATACCTACAAAAATTAATTCTATTGCTCCTGATTTACAATACTCTTCTTTCGCGGTTAATTTTTTATATCCATTCAATGAAAATAATAACAACAATCCTACTATTATTTGCATATTTAATTTCTCTATTTTCATCATTGGAAATAAAAGATAAGATAGTGTGTATGTTATTATATTAGATGATAATGCTGGGTTTTTGTCTATAGGTAATACTCCCTTGCATTCTTTCATATCACCTTCCTTAGTTTTTCTAATAATTTTTAAAAAAAATTGCGTTATTATAGTTGAAAATAATGCACCAGTAATCCATATTAGTCCTCTGAAATCCTTATTAATTATAGATATTGACATAAAAAAAATTCCTAAAAATACGTGTGAAAATTGAAAGTAATCTGAAATACTATTCTTTGAAGTAGTACTTTGCGAATTTAATAGTGGTGCACTTGCCAGTCCAGACATTATATAATATTAAAATATTAATTATAATATCAATTACATCATTATAATATCGATTACATCATTAATATTATCTACAGCAGTAAATTTAATCGCTTCTAGATTTAATGAACTATTTTTATCTAGAAAATCTAAATAATCTTGATGATTTTCTTTAGGATAAATAAATTCTTTAATGCCTGCTTTTAAACCTCCTGTAATTTTAAGATCTAACCCACCAATTGCTATTACATTACCCTGTAGTGTAATCTCACCTGTTATCGCTACATCATTCTTTATTAATCGTTTATTTATTAAACTATAAATTGCTATCGTTATAGCTGTTCCTGCCGAAGGTCCGTCCTTAGGTGTCGCGCCTTCAGGACAATGTATATGTATTCCTTGCATATTTAGTGTTCTCATTGATTTAATATATTTTGTTAAAGTATTTGCATTAGTTAAGTTACATGCTAATGTTTTAGCAACATTCATGCTTTCTTTCATAACATCGCCTTGTGTTCCAGTCAATTTAAGTTCCATCAAGGAGTTACATGGATACGAGGAAACCTCAATCGGTAAAATACCGCCACATCCTATACTGTTAGCCCATAATCCATTTATAATACCTACACCAGGTGCTTCATGTATCTTTTTATTTATAACATAATTATGTTGTTTTAAATATAACTTTATATCATCATTAGTTAAAATTATTGGAAATTTATAATCATTGTTCTTTAAAATATTGATATTAATTTCCCCCATGATTTCAAACATTAACTCTTTTAATTTTCTAACACCTGATTCATTTGTGTATGTCTCTATTAAATACTCAATTACATTATCATTCATAACAATTATATTTTGTAATCCCATATTCTCATACATTTCAGGTAATATAAAGTTTTTAACTATCTCTATTTTGTCTTGTAACGTTAAAAAATCAAATTTAATTCTATGAATCCTATCTAATAATATTTTATCAATTAAATTTACATCATTGTATGAAAATATAAAAAGTGCCTTAGATAAATCTAAATTTATACCATTAAAATACTTATCTTGGAAACAATCGTTTTGTGTTGGGTCAATTAAATGTGTCAATATTCCTATTATTTCTTTACCATTTTCAGTCTTACTAATTTTATCTAATTCATCTATAAATATTATTGGATTCATGCATTTGCTATCTATTAATATATCGACTATCTTTCCCCATGTTGATCCTACATATGTATAACTATGGCCCTCCAATACACTTCCATTACATGAACCACCCATAGCAATAAAAGAGAATGGACGCGATTTACCATTAAAGTCCTTCAAACATATTGAAATACCTTTTTTTGCTAAACTGGTTTTACCTACGCCAGGTGGTCCCTCAAATCCAAAACAATGTCCGCTATTTGTACCATTAATCCATTGTCCTATAATTCTTTGAATCTGTCGCTTGGCTTCTAGATGACCATAAACGGATTTATCCAATATTGTTTCTACATTTTCCATATATTTTTTAATTAATCTTATTTCATCTTTTATAACTTTAACATCATTTAATGAATGTTCTAATGCTAACGTATCAAAATCCGTATCATTGATAAAATAGAAATATCGCTCTATCAATTTACTATTATTTTTAACAAATTCGTTAATTGATGAAATAATATCTTTACTGTTTTTACCTGATTGAATCAATTTATGTGTTTTAATGTGTTCTTTTTTTATAACACTATTAATATTATTAATTGTTTTTATTAAATAAGGTCTTTTCTTATTATTTAACCCATTTAAAAATATATTTATCTTAGCATCAGTTATATTGTATAGATTCTCTTTCAATATAGTATCCAAAATATTATCCAATTCATAATTATTTTTAATTTTATTTTTATCAAAATTATAATCTAACTTAAATATCCTAACGGTTCTTTCTATGTTCAAATTCAACTTTGTTTTGATATTTTGCGAACTTTTTAGAATACTCTCTTCACAATACAATTTAAACGGAATTTTCAATAAACCATCCAAAAACAACTTAGCCTTTGTTCCCGTATCTTCAGATTTATTTTTTACTTCTTTCAATTTAGTCATAGCCTTTTCTTTAACCGAATCGTCTACTTTTAATAAACATATTTGCTGTTCCAATGGCAACTTGTTATTTGAAGTATTATTTAAATTATTCGTATATTGAATCGTTTGTTTCATAGCTTCATTAAAATACTTTCTAAGATTCCAAGGCAAACTATCATATAATAATGTTTGTTCATATGTATCTATTATACCATTATTTTCATTCGATAAAAGATCATATAATAAATATGCTAAATATTTAGATTCCGCGTTATCTTTGATTAGTAATTTTATTAATATTTCTCTTTGATTGAAAAGATTGCTTGATGTAAAGTTTTCAATTGTTTCAGATAAACTTACACCATTCATATTTTCGACCTCAGACATTAGTTTTGTAAAATTGCACACCAATTCATCATCTGTATATATAAGCATATCTTTCAAAGATAGAGTTTTAATATATTTTTGATATTCATTTGCTTCATGATTTATACCTATTTTTAATTTCTCTATATTGTCCTGTTTCAATATAAGGTATTCATTGTCTAAAAACATTAACCCCACATCATCTACTATTCCATTAATTATTAAAACATTATTATCGTGATTTATTATAACCTTTATACCATATACTAATAGTTGAAATTTATTACTATATTCTGAATTATCTAAACACGTTAGATTATCAAACTGACTTATTTTATTATTCTCATTTGAATTATTATTATTTTTTGATATTAATTTGCAATTAATTGGATGAACATATTGTTTTAACAATTCAAATTTCTTATTATTATGTAACTTGTTAACTGCATTGTCGCCTAATATAGTTATTATAACATCATTTAATTCTTCCGTTCCATAATTTTTAATTAAATTAATAAGTTGCAGTGTTATTTCATTTATTCTTGCTTCAAAATCTGTGTTCGAATGAGATAGATTTTTAATTGCCATAAATAAATTATTCAAAAATTCTAATGTATTATTTAACTCTCCAGCTAATATTATATCTAAATTCTTATATTTCTGGACTGCTAATATAGTTTTTTTTATTATATTTTTTATACGGCTAATTTTACTATTGAATTCTAAAAGTTCCATTGTATTAACTATCGATTTTTAATTTATTGTCCACTAATTTATTTAAAATTTGACGATTTAAATAAATTGAATAATATTAAATAACTATTGATAAATATATTTAATGGGAATACCTAGTTATTATTCGTATATCATAAAAAATCATCCTAAAATTCTTAAGAAATTAAATGATGGATTAAAAGTGGACTATCTTTATATAGATAGTAATTCTATTATATACGATATTGTTAACACAATGAAATACAATAATAATAAAATTGTATTTGAAAATACGCTTATATCCAATGTCTTCAATAAGCTACTAGATTATATTAACTTATTTAATAACCCAAAAAATGTAATTATCGCATTTGACGGAGTCGCGCCACTTGCTAAATTGAATCAACAAAGAACGAGACGTTATAAATCATTTTACCTTAATACAATTACTGATTGTATACATAACGATTATGCGCCTAAATGGAGTACTGTTGCCATTACACCAGGTACGCAATTTATGAAATCACTGGATAATAAATTAATTGACATGTTTAGTTCTTACAACAATGTTACATTATATGGTTCAGATATTCCAGGTGAAGGAGAACATAAACTATTTGAACACATCAGAAATAATAATGATATTTCTGATGATTCTAATATTATTATATACGGATTAGATGCAGATCTTATTATGCTTGGATTAAATCATTTATCATATTGTAAAAACATATTTTTATATAGAGAAAATCCTGAGTATTTAAAAGATAAAGAAAATAAACTACTTAATTTATCTATGCTTGCTGATGCCATTATTAATCAAATGACGGATACATACAATATAACAAAATTATATGATTATATTTTTTTGGGTTTGTTACTAGGTAATGACTTCATGCCTCATTTTCCAGCTATTAATATACGGACAAATGGTATTGATATTTTATTGAATCATTACTATAAAATTATTAAAAATGATGAATATATTTTTAATGGAACAGAAATTAATTGGAAACTATTACGCAAATTTATTGGGTCATTATCAGAAAAAGAACATGAATATCTACTAGAAGAATATAAAATAAGAGAACGCCTATCTAAAAAATATTTACCTGATAAAACAATTAAAGACAAAGAGAATAAATTACAATCTATTCCTATATACGAAAGACAAGATGAGAAATATATTAACCCATATTGTGATAAATGGGAAGAAAGATATTATAAAGTATTGTTTAATATTTACATAAATGATACTAAGTTAAAAGGTATATGTAAAAATTATTTAGAAGGTCTTGAATGGAATTGTTTATATTATACGACAGGGTGCCCCGATTGGAATTGGTGCTATAAATATCATTATCCACCCTTATTAAAAGACTTATTAATATTTATACCGCATTTTAAAACAAACTTTATAGAAATTAAATCACCTAATCCTATTTCGCAGATTGATCAATTGAAATATGTATTACCTAAATCACATCTGGATTTATTACCTGAAAATGTCTATGAAGAAATAAAAGATAGCGATTGGTATTCAAATGACTTTGAATTTAAATGGGCATTCTGTAGATATATTTGGGAATCACATATTTTATTTTAAGTATCGGGTTTATATTCTCATTTATTCTCGTCCTTGGGCGATTCCGAGTCTTACGCTAACTCCCTGTCGGGCTGAGTCGCGATATCCTCTATCCTATCTCCTGTCACTACTTATAATAATTTCAAACCCTCGGCAAGACCCTTCACCAGTTGTACCTCGGCGGTCGCGGTGGAGAGTGTATCATCCGCCTTCTTCTCGCGCGCTAAAGTCAACTGCTTGTTATTCTTCTCAATATCATCATCATTGCTCGCCTTCGCCGCCGCCGCCGCCGCCTTGTCCGCCGCCTTGTCCGCCGCCTTGACCGCCTTGACCGCCTTCTTCACCGCCTTTAACGCCTTCTTCGCCTCCCGCTTGAATTTATTCGCATCATTAGTAGGGTCGTTTCCACTGTAGGGTTCCATTTTTTTCTTTATACTTTTAATTTTCTCCAGTTCAGCATATGCCGCGTCGACCGCCTGCTGCGCCTCCAGATTGAGCGACGCCATTCTCACCGCATCATCCGCCTTCTTCTTGCGCGCTAAAGTCAACTGCTTGTTATTCTTCTCAATATCATCATCATTGCTCGCCTTCGCCGCCGCCGCCGCCGCCTTGTCCCCCCCCTCGTCGTCCCAATCGTCGTCCTTCCCCTCGTCGACCTTCTCCTCGTCGCTCTCATCGCTCACGTCGGTTGCAGCGCGGTCTGCGCTGGTTGATGAGGCTTTCAGTTTTTTTAACTCTTTGACCCTCGTTTCAGGTAGTGTCTTCAGTGTTCGAGCCGCAATCGCCGCCTCATTCGCTTTCGCCGCCTCTGTATGCTGTTTCTTCGCCTCTTCCTTCGCCGACTCGAGCGCCGACTCGGGCGCCGACTCGGGCGCCGACTCGGGCGCCGGCTCGGACGTCGGCGCGGGTGCAGGCCGTACGACGACGCCGCGGACGACGAGCACGGGCGCGGGCGCGGGCGCGCCCTGCAGTGCCGAAAGTGTCGCGGGCGCATCTGTACGCTGTTTCTCCGCCCCTTCATCCGCCTTCGCCTTTTTTTTCGCCTGCTTCGACATGTGCTGCCCCAGCTGCGGTGGGGGCGCCGACGACCCCGGATTTGTCTTGTTCAATTTTGCAACAAATCTTTTCAAATGAGTCCTAAATATCTCATTAGGATGGTCGGAACCGGACTCGGACTCGGACTCGGACTCGGACTCGGACTCGGGCTCGGGCCCGGAGCTGGAGCTGGAGCTGGAGTCGGCGTCGTCGGCGCGCCCGTCGGCGTCGTCGGCGGCGTCGCGATCCGATGTTGGCAACTCGTCGTTTATTTTTATAATACGCCATTCGGTGGTGAGAGTACCTGGAGATTTACTGATTGATTTATTTAAATAATAGTTATTATTATTTAGATTAATATATATTTTTCTTGAATCATTTACCTGAAAAATAGGGTTGTCAGTCACATTACTAAACTTAAGAGTAGTAATTCCACTAATCTCATTAATATTTTCACCATAAATTTTGGGTGTGGTACTGTCTATTTTTATTTTAGCATTAGATAAATTATTTGATGTAGATATAATTAATGTGATAATACTATTATTCGTTTTATTACTCAAATGGGTGTTTAAATCATTGCTATCGAGATTGTAATATTTACTATCATATTTTATAGCAACTATGTAAACATTCGAATGATTCGAATCATTATAAATTTCGCTTAATTGTGATCTTTCATTCGATTTTAAAATTTTTTTTAAATTATTATATTCTATCATAGCTAATTCTTGATTAAAAGATAATATATTTTTTAATTTTGACAAAGACACCTCGAACTCTAGCGTTGCCTCACCAGCGCAATCAAAATGATAATCAGATTTAATCACTGACTTTCTTATATTCTCTTCGATTGTAAAATATTTTCTTACTTTACTTTTTAAGTCTTCTATGGTTCCTTTGCGCTCAGCTGTTGCTTTTGCGTAGGTCTCTCTGAGTTCTCTGCCTTGTTTTGAGGAGGTGATGAGGGGGCCAAATTCGGTGACGGCATCGGCGGGATTTGTGAAAGTATAATTCAAATGGTAATTATAATAATTAAAGAGCCAAAATACAAAGTCTTTGATCGGGACCCCGGGATATTTCGGAGGTTCATCACCAACGTACCCGAGCGTACTCGTATCACGACCAAAAAAATACCCCTCCCTACGCTGTTTGTACGTTAAATTCGCTAATGCATCAATAATTTCTTTATCCACGGCATACTCCTTAGGGGGGAGTTTTTCTACATTATTCAAAATGTATATATTGTCAGTCATTATATATATTGAAGAAATAAATTTAAATAATATATATAGTATTTAAATTAAATGGATAAGGTTATTATTACAGAATTAGACAGACACATTTTTATGGAAACAATAAAAAATAATAACGGACTATTTATTGTTAAATTTACTGCTACGTGGTGTGGTCCTTGTAAAAAAATCGCACCTTTCGTTGATGAACAATTTAAAAATACACCTGATATTGTTACATGTGCAAATATTGATGTAGACCGGAATTTTGATTTATTTGCTTTTTTAAAATCCAAAAAAATGGTTAAAGGTGTTCCTGTTATATTAGCTTATAAAAAAGAAAATACAAACTATAGTCCAGATTTTTCAGTAAGTGGAACAAATGAAGAACAATTAATTGTTTTTTTCAGAAATTGTGTTAATTACATAAAAACAATACAATAATAAATATTATGGAAGATGAATATGAATTACTATTTAATAAATATTGTGAAAAAATAAGGGGTAATGATAAAACAATTCAATTAATTATTATAAAATCTTGTGGATATAAATTTATTCTACATATTAGTAAAAAGGCAACTTTAAAAGAGTTATACAAATTAATATGTAATGAATTAGATAATTTTAAAACCATATCACTATATACATCTAATAACAATTCTAATAAGGTTCCTTGCGACACATCATTATTAATTAATTATATTAAAAATAATAATTTAAGACCAATTTATAATATTCCAAATCCTGCAGTATATAGGTTTTATTTAGATGATATTAATACATAATAAAATAAAAAAAATTATGTATTAAATAATTAATGGAAGATACTCTTGATTTAGAATTATCCAATTATGATTTTAATGACTTAGTTATTCTATTTAAATTAAATAAAAATTTTACACAAGAAGAACTAAAAGAAGCCAAAAATATAGTATATGCCTTACACCCGGATAAATCTAATCTAAACAAAGAATATTTTATATTCTTTTTAAATGCATATAAATTGCTATTAAAGGTAGCTGAATTTAGATTTAAAAATAAAAATAATAATGAGTATGATTTAGATTTTAATAGTATTAAAGACGAATATTTCAATGAGACAGAAAAGAAATTAGCTAAAGAATTCACATCACACGAAAATTTTAATAAAAGATTCAATGAATTATTTGATAAACATGGAAATAATATTAAAGATGAAGGTATTGGACATGGTGAATGGTTAAAATCGTCGGAAGACATGAATGATTCATATGAGTCTCGTAAAGAAAAAAGTAGAGCATTATCTATTAAAAGTAATTTAGAAACATACAACTTTCATAATACTAACAACTATGGTCTTCTTAGTTCTAATATAAATAATGGTGGTTCAGATCTAAAAGATGTTTATACAATAAATTCTGTAATTGGAGTTTCGGAAAAAGACTTGGATAACATGCAAAGATGCAAGTCAGTTGAGGAACTAAAACGAGAGCGTAGCATAAAAACGGACCCATTAAATGATATGTTATCAAAAGAATATTTTAAAAATAAACAAGAGGAAGAGGATACAGAAACTAGTAAGAGAGTTTATGATTTAATAGTTGAAGAAGAAAACAATATGAAAAACAAAGATAAATTCTGGGCTAATCTTAAACAATTGAGAAACTAAAATATTTTTATATATTATATGAATAAATATGTTAAACTTATTTTGTTTATGATAATAGTATTTCCTTTTAAAGAATTAATTAAAAAATTGGATGATACGGAATTTAACAAAAAATTTAAGGATGATTTGGATGTAGTTAAAAAATATTTAATTAATGGAAAAAATGCCTCGAAAGTTAATCATAGTTTAAAACCTAAATTGTGGATATATGTGCCATATAAGGTAAATTCTAGAAAATGGGAGTCATTTTACTCAAGAAATAATGAGCATTTAAATCAACCATATATAAATCTTACGATAAAGAGCATAGTGGATAAATGTGATTCTAGTTTTGATGTTGCGTTAATTGACGACAATTCATTTGAACATTTGTTTTCTAAGGAGGAGTTAGAAATGAATAAATCATTATTTAACAAAAATAATCACACCGAATATATGAATATGTTACTAATAAAATACGGTGGTTTTGTTGTACCATGTTCTTTTTTGTGCACAAAAGATTTAATTGAATTATATAACCAAGGTATAACACATTCGGGATGTTTTGTTATTGAAAACGTTTGTAATAATCCTCATGGTAAAACATTTTGTCCGGATCCGTCATTTATGGGTTCAACCCAAAATAATAAGGTTATTCAGAAACTTCTACGCTATACACAAACCATTAATAAAGAACTATCTGATGAACATATTTTTCTAAACAATATGAGTAACTGGTGTTTTAATGAGGTTAATAACAAAACCATGTCGTATATAGATGGTTCTTTAATAGGTGTTAAAAAAACCGATGGAAGTCCAGTTCATATAGAAGATATAATAAATACGTCAATACCACAATTAAGAAAAGACTTATTTGGAATTTATATTAATTCCAATAAATTAATAAAACAACATAAATATTCATGGTTTACATATTTATCAGAAGATAAATTGTTATCTTCTAATACTGTATTTACGAAATATCTACTGAGTTCATATTAATATAATAAATCGGAACATACTTTGATTTTTCATATACTACCCGTGTATTGTATTCAACGCTGTTAAATTTGCATATTTGTCGTATAATCGTGATAAAATTATTATAAGTATTACAATTATCCAAATAATTCAACTTAGATTTATAATAATGTTCCCTCAATTTATTGAGAAAAGATTGCAAATAATTATTATAAATTAACTTTTTATAAAGTATATTATTAATAATATACAAATTATTTTCTTTATTACAATAAGTAGTTAGTAATTCTAATAATATATTAAAGGTTTTAGTACTATGTATTACTTGTTTGTTCATATATATTACTTACTTTAACTATATCATTAACAAAAAAATACAATTCTATCTCACTATCATATATCGTATTAATAATTGTTGTATACTTACATATAAGTTTTATAATTTCATATTTAATTACTTCAGTCAAATGTTCCTCTTGTTTTATATAATTAAAATAAGTGTCTAATATATCTGATACAGAATATCCTTGATTATATATATCCATTATTATTTGTATAGCTTTTTGTATATTTTTATTGTGAACACACACCTCAGTAAAATTCCTCCATATTTTATTTTCTATAATTGTTCCTATATATTCGACCAGTTCGACCGAATTTTCTTGGTTTAATAAATATATCTTTTCTAGTAAGTTAATCATATTTTGCAATGAATTATCGCTTAATTCAATAACTTTTTTTAATGTTTCATGATCCATTTTAATATTTTCATTTTTAATAATAGTATTAGCTATATTAAAATGTTCTTGTATGGTGGGTTTATTTAATTTAATACATAATACACGAGATATTATTCCATTCAAAACTTTTTGATGATTTACACAAGCAAATATAAAATGTACCTTCTCTTTATATTTATCTAAATTATATCTGAATACCTGCTGACTTTGTTCATTTATATTATCTAAATCGTCTATCACTATAATTTTTTTTTTGTTTTTAATGGTACTTTTTGTTAAACAAAAATTACTAAGTTCATTTTTTTGAGTTTGTATCCCTTGTTCTTTTATACTATTTATATAAAGCACATGTTCATTTTTTGTTGCATTTGATGTATCTTTATAGTATTCATTAAGAATACAGTTAATCAATGTAGTTTTACCACAACCATTCTCGCCAACTAACATTATAACTATACTGTTTATTTCAAACAAACTATATAACAAATTTTTAATATCTATGTCTATATTGATATTTGAAAATGTAGTAGGTTTATATTTAATTAAAAACGGTGTAGTCATATTGTTAATTCGTTAATTTTTATTTAAGTTTATCTTTTTATTATTATAAAATGTCTGATGGTAATCATTATCATACACTTAATATAGATTATAAGTCCACACAAGACGATATCAAAAAAGCATTTAGAAAGTTATCATTAATATATCATCCTGATAGAGATACAGGTAATGCGGAAAAGTTTAAAAACATAACTACAGCATATGAAGTATTGAGTAATCCAGAAAAGCGTAGAAACTACGATATAGATATGTCTTTACCATTCAAAAACTTTAATGCCTCTTCAGCATTAAATAATGACGATTTAATTAACATTTTATTTCAATCTGACGGGAATAATGATCTAAGCGGTTTATTTACTAATCGTCGTAAAGAGCAAAATAAAAAACCATTATCCTTAACGAAAACTATGCAAATATCACTAGAACAGTCATATGAAGGATGTATATTACCATTACTCATTGAACGTACTAATAACAAAACGCAAGAAACCGAAACTATCTATGTAACCATACCAAAAGGTATAGACAACAATGAATTTATCATAATAGAGAAAAAAGGGAACTTTATCGATGATAAACAAGGCGACGTTAAAGTAATAATTGTGATTAATAACACTAGTAAATTTAAAAGAAATGGTCTAGACCTACTATACACACAGGACATAACGCTAAAGGAATCTTTATGTGGATGTAATTTTGAAATTAAACATATTTCCGGCAAAATACTAAATTTTTCCAATAACTCAGGTAATATAATATCTAATAATTATGAAAAAAATATACCTAATTATGGGTTTATAAGAGACGCACATAAAGGTAATCTTATAATATCTTTTAATGTTATATTTCCAGAATCTCTGACCAGCAAACAAATATCGGATTTAAATAATCTTTTATAATAACTTAAAAAGTATTTATTATCTATTATTAGTTGATAGTTCTTTCACTTTTAAAAACAAAAATAAACCATAGAAATTCTTTGAAATAATATCCAACATGTTATAAGATAGATTTTTAATAATTACAGGAGCAGTTGCAGCGACACCATATAATCCCCATACGATTGTCAAAAACATGAATATTTTTTTATTTATATCAACATTTCCTACATAGTTTTGATAGATTATATTGAACGATAAGAACATGAATATAAATCCAATAGGAATAGTCACAGACTTATTAACAATTCTTGTTTCACCTAAAAATCCTGAAATTAACATTAATATATTAAATAAAAACATATTGGTTATATTTTTTTTATTGTTAAATATAAATTCCTTAGCATTTACTATCTTGTTATTTTGCTTTTTATTTTCATATTCCATATACATAATTGTTGATAGTAGCATCATGGGTGTTGTAATTATCCAATCTAAATAGCGTCGTTGCGTTACGGTATTGTTTCTTAAATGTCTAAGCGACATAATGATATAAACATAAAAGAAACCTTCTACTAATTGTACCACAGTTTCTAAAGCTAATATATCTATTAATATTTTATCTTGTTTTGGTAATTTATAAAATAATCCTCCTAATGTAACTAATCCAGTTATAAATTGCACTATTAATGATAAATAAAATGAAAGATCTAGAAATGTCCTTCCTATCATATATAGATATATATATAGAGGAAAATATTTGGAGAAAGGCACGATGGCTGAGTGGTTAAAGCGATGGACTTGAAATCCATTGGGATATTCCCGCGCAGGTTCGATCCCTGCTCGTGTCGTTAAATTATAGAATCTAATTTAATCCAATGTTTTAAAGGATAATGTATATAATTTAAATAATAAATATTATTTCTATTTAATAATGCTGCACTATAAGACAATGAACTTTTTGAGGTGACTAATATTTTAGCTTCAACAAAAATATGGTACATTGTGCAAACTTCGCAATTGAGTATTAAATTAACATTTTTACCTTTAAAATCGTTAAAATCTTCTAAGTTGCCTTGTGAAAATATGGTTATTTTATGATTAAATCTTTTAGAGAAATAATTAATTAATTTTACATAATATATATTTGGAACGTATCTGTCTGCGTTTTTATAAGGTGTAACATCGCCTCTTCTTATGTGTATTACTATATCAAATTGTTTAATTATTGGTTTTTTAGTAGAATAATAATATTTTCTAAATGTGTCTACAACATTATTAGTATAAAACATGTCTGGGTTTTTAGATGTATGAACATGGAAACTATATTCTTCTATAATGTCTATATTATTATAAGATATATCTTGTGGTATTCCTATAAATTTATTTATAAAATCTACATTTAGTGAATGTTCCAGATATTTAATATTAGTATGAACATATTTATAATTTTTGTATTTACAAAATGCTATACCTGACATAATTGCCAGATATTGTGCTCCAAATCCATCATTTTTACCTGAAATTGTATATGTCTTCATTATAAATATTTATATTAAACGGTTGTGGTGTAGTGGTAACATGCTTGCCTTCCAAGCAAGCGCCTCGGGTTCGATTCCCGGCAGCCGTAATTAAACTATTAACATCTTAATATTGATATTAAGATGTTATACTTATTAAGATGTTATACTTATTAAGATGATAATATTGATATTATACTTTTAAAGATTTAAGAAAATTTACTCCTTCTTCAGATGTTTTTACAAATTTTATAAATTCCGCTTCAAAATTATATTGTGTAATATAGTTATTTAATAATGTTCTTATAGTACCACTTTTAAATATAATAGCAGTTCCTAGCGTAGTTTCCGCTCCTAATTGTCTAATTTTTGGCATAAAATCCGTTATCAGTTTGATGAATGTAGGTGGCAGAACCGTAGTTATTTTTATATCCCAAATACCATAAAATTTAATATTATTTTCTTTATATTCAGTTACTAAATTCAAATAATCATTTAAAAATTCTTCTACATCACATCTTTTAATGTTATCGCGTACCATTTTAAAATGAATCATTTTATCATTTCCATAATCTGTTATAATAAACTCTACGGCTTTATCAGACATTATTTTATTATAATAGATATATTTATCTTGTTTTTTACTCAATTCCTAAATTAATATTGTATCTAGTCCATGTTTTTTGCGTACTCTTTGATTAATACTGGTCGTTCCTAAGCTTTCTTGTAATTTTTTATAACATTCATTGTATTTTTCATTATCAC
>Ga0209632_10003343_pt1 | contig 14818 bp, 13 predicted proteins | sample COG_10_FD_184754 | JGI IMG/M metagenome (GOLD analysis project Ga0209632, IMG submission 184754) | Pelagic Microbial community sample from North Sea - COGITO 998_met_10 (SPAdes) (version 2) | ecosystem: Environmental > Aquatic > Marine > Neritic zone/Coastal water | place: Helgoland, sampling... | reverse complement strand
CTTGCGAGAGCATGTCCGCTGAGGACATCATCGGTGTTTCTGCTGTTTACTATGCTTTCTTAAAGCGCAACCCAACGGGAACGGGTCAAGCGACCATTTCGCAATTGGCTGACATGTTAAAGGAGAATCCTTCATGGAAACTGCGCATCATTGGGCATGCCGATGAGGATGAGTTCAATGAAGGAAAGATCAACCCTCGCTACCGAGAGCTCGGTGCAAAACGCGCGGCCATCGTTGTGACTAAGTTTGGTGATTTCGGCATTGCGGCCTCACGTTTGGTAACGGATTCGAGGGAAGACCTCGACCCTGCTAGCACACGGGATACGGACATTAGCCGTGCCCAAAATCGGCGGGTTACGTTTGAAATCATTCGATAACGCTGCGCTTTATTGCGTTTGTAAGCTATGAACGCACTGACTCGCGGACTTTTGAATAGGAAAAGCTGTTTCGGACTCGATCTGGAGCAGCTTTTTCTGTTTCGATTTTTTGCGTTGGGTTTTATCCTTTTTAGCGGTTTAGAGGCGGCAGCTCAGGCTAACAATCGATTTGAGAACTTGGTGCCCAATGGGAGTTTTGAAGATCGCCTCTGGTGTCCTTCCAGTTTCACACAAAATGAACTTCAGACGCTGCGGCATTGGAAGCAGCCCAATGCGGGAACACCCGATCATTTTGACGCCTGCGGGGCGACTGGCGTAACCGGTGTTCCGAACAATGTCTTTGGTTCGCAGGAGACTGTTGACGGACAAGGGTATGCGGGTATGGTATTGTATTCGGGGTCAAAACCCAATTATCGCGAGTATCTGCAAGTTGAATTGACCCGTGCTTTGGGCCCTGGTGAATGGATTTGTGCTGAGTGGTGGGTGTGTGCGGCTGATGAAGCCAGATTGATCACGGACGGGATGGGCATGCACTTCAGTGAAGCGGCTCCAAAAGCCACAGGTGAAGGCCGCTTGGCCGCGGCCGCACAGGTTGAAAATCCAGCGCTTCACCTTTTGAGTGATCGCTGGAGTTGGGTCAAGTTAAGTGACGCTTTCCAAGCCGAAGGTGGAGAACAGTTTGTAACGCTTGGTAATTTCAAGCCCGCTTCGGAGTTGCGCGTGATGGAGCGCCAGGATGCATCTGCGGAATCAAGCCGATGGGCTTACGTGTATGTCGATGATGTTCGGGTACGCCCGGTCCAAAGTCGAGCGGACTGTTCTTGTTTGAATCCACTCTTGGCACAAGAGGTAACGGACCCTCCATGGCAGTCGTATCAGCGAGGGCATGTGCGCTGGGATGCGGTGTTGTTTGAATTTGATTCAGATGCCTTGACGGATGACGCAGGCGTCCAATTGGAGGCCGTTGCAGAGGAGATGCGAGCCAATCGATTCTTGGTGATGGAAGTCAATGGGCATACTGATTTTGTGGGCTCGGAAGGGTACAATCAGATGTTGAGCGAACGCCGGGCTCAAGCGGTCATCAATGCGCTAAGAGACCGCGGGGTAGACCCCAATCGATTGCAGTTGTCGTGGCATGGGAGCCACAGCCCCGCGGCGGATAATTCAACGTCAGAAGGACGTCGCCAAAACCGCAGGGTCGAATTTGAATTGCTAGAACACGCCTTCTTGCCTACTGACTAACCTGTCCAACTCCTGAACACCGGAAGCGGTGACGGCTATTAAGCGGTTTTTTTCTTCGGGATTGCGATGAGGAAACACAAACTGGCAGCGAAGAAAATAATCAGAGCCAATACGCTGGAACGCATGGAGCCTGTAAATCCTTCAATGTAACCCCAGCTGAACATCCCGATGATGAGACCGCCCTTTTCCAGCACTTCATAAAAACTAAAATAGGAGGCGTGATCTTCTGTTTCAGGAAGCATTTTAGAATAACTCGACCGGTTCAAGCTCTGCGTACCGCCCATCATGAATCCAATGATGCCCGCCGCGAGATAAAACCCGTAAACGTCTCTGACGAAGTAATAGGTGTAAACGCAAACAAGCGACCACACAACAATGCACCCGATGAGTGTGGGGATGTTGCCCATTTTGCTACTCACCCAAGAGACGAAAAAGGCGCCGGGTATAGCGAGGACCTGTACTGCAATAATGGCGAGAATGAGTTCTGTGTCATTCAAAAGCACCTCCTTGATTCCAAAGGATGAGGCCATGAGCATGATGGTCTGCAAGGCCATGGAAAGAATGAAAAACCCCCATAAGAACCGCACGAGTTCTTTGCGGCCGCTCAAATCGCGTGCGACTTTACGAAGCTCTTTGAATCCTTGCGCAACGAGCTTGCCTTGAATGGGTGATTTCGTCTGGTTCGATGGAAGGTTTCGAAAGGCGGGTTGGGCCCAAGCGAACCACCAGATGCCTACGAGAACGAAGGTCCAGGGGGTCATGAAGTTTCCTACGAGCATGATCAAAGCGAGGCACAAAAGGAGCAGCAAAACACTGCCAATGTAGCCCATAGCAAATCCCGTTGCGCTGAGTTTGTCATGTTCGTTTGCGGGAGCAATCTGAGGAAGGAAGGCATTGTAGAATCCGAGACTTCCCCAAAAACCGATGTTGGCCAAAAACAAGGCAGACATGCTCCACTCCATGTGGCTCGGGTCAAAGGCATAGAGACCGAGGCAGCCCAATGACCCGGCGAGACAGAAGATCTTCATCAACTGCAATTTGCGTCCGGATACATCTGCGATGCCACTGAGCATTGGAGAGAGGATGATAACGATCAAGAACGAACACGCTAAGACATAGCTGTATAGTTGGGTATTGATCAATTCAACTCCCCAAAAGGTCACGACATCGTTGATGATCTCTCCCGCCTCATTGCGGTCTGAAGTCAGGGCGTTGAAGTAAATCGGAAAGATTGCCGTTGTCACGACAAGCGAATAGGGGCTGTTGGCCCAATCGTACATCGTCCAGGCGGACTTGATTTTTTCAGCCTGCGTTTGACGTTGCTTGCCTCGGAACAATGTGCGCTTAAGTGGGACAGATTCGGATGTGTTTTCATTCGACATGTTGTGAAGATAAGCCGTTCTATACTTCTGTCGTTTGGTGGGTGTAAGCCGCCTATAAAAAGGCATGTCCTCTTGCGAGGCGCGTTGTACTTTTGCAGTGATGAGTACACCATCTTCCCTTGACTCTAGCTACGACATTATCATTGTCGGAGGCGGTATTGTTGGCGCAGCCACGTTCTATCAATTGCAATTGCGTTTTCCGAATCGGAGCTTGCTGTTGATTGAAAAAGAAAAGGAATTGGCGCATCATCAAACGGGCAACAACTCCGGTGTAATCCATTCAGGGTTGTACTATCCTCCAGGTTCATTGAAGGCCAAGAACTGCGTCGATGGACGTCGAGCTTTGGTGCAGTTTGCAAAAGATCATGGCATTCCCCATGACGTTTGCGGCAAAGTCGTAGTCGCAGTTGACGAGAGTGAGGTGCCTATGCTGGAAAAAATACAAGGAATCGGAACGCAGAATGAAATCGAAGGATTAGAGCGCATCACAGGCGATCAATTGCGTGAAATTGAGCCGCATTGTAAAGGGGTGGCCGCTTTGCATGTGCCGTGCACAGGGATCATTGACTACCGTGCTGCTACACGCAAGATGGTTGAGTTGGTCCAGGCTTTGCAACCAGGAAGTCACGTGCGTCTTGGCGATGAGGTGGTCGGTTTTGATCGGGAGGGAGAGGAGACTATTGTCCGAACAGCTGCTGTTTCGGCTGGTTTTCGTGCAAAGCACGTTGTGGTCTGTGGAGGACTTCAGGCGGATCGTTTGGCCCGGAAAGACGGTGTTGATTTGAAAGAGCGCGTTGTCGGTTTTCGAGGGGATTATTATGAACTCACGGAACAGGCAAAACACAAAGTGAAGCACTTGATTTATCCTGTCCCAAATCCGGACTTTCCGTTCTTGGGTGTTCACTTCACTCGGATGACGGACGGTGAAATCGAATGCGGACCGAATGCCGTATTCACATTCAAAAGAGAGGGGTATGGTAAGACGGATTTTGATTGGAAGGACACCATGGAAGCCTTGGGTTACGCCGGAACATGGAAGCTCTTTTTCAATAACATGGCATTTGGAGTCAATGAATACCGAAGGGCCTTTTCGAAACGATTGTTCCTGAAAACGCTCCAACGGATGATTCCTGATTTGACCATGGACGATCTAAGGCCGGGGCGATCTGGCGTGCGTGCGTTGTTGTTGTCAGAAGATGGCGATACACGCGATGATTTCCGGATCTCTTACACTGATCGAAACATCCACGTTTTGAATGCTCCTTCACCTGCAGCAACGGCCGCTTTGGCCATTGGAGATCACATTGCCGAATTGGCTCAGGAGCGCTTCACATTCTGATTCAGTGCATCCCACGGCGTCGATGCTGCTCTGTCTGAGTCATTTTTTATCCATAAAAAAAGAGGCCGTCCAATGGACGACCTCTTGAATTCAAGTCTCTGGCAAGAGTGCACATCACTTTGGTGAAGATGATGTGCGGCGATTTGAAGTTGATTGCAATTCCACAAGGCAACGCAGCCAGATCAATCTTTTTTCTTGGCTTCCTTGTTGTCTGCTTTGGCGCCTTTGTCGCATGAAGCGGCAGACTTACCAGAACAGCAAGATGCTTTCTTTCCTGCATCAGCAGTCTTTCCTGCGTCAGCTGATTTGCCAGCGCAACATGCAGCAGCACTTTTATCACAAGATCCTTTTTTACTGTCTTTCGCGCTTCCGGTGGATGCAGTACTCTTGCTGTCAGCAGTTTTCGTTCCGTTCAAGGCAACGTTTTTTACTGATTGGGCACCATCCTTTGTAGAAACAGTGTTTTCAGTTGCGGACTTAGATGAGGTTGTAGAGGCGTCAGTTTGGGCGCTTACAGCGAATGCGAAAAACGCAAATACGCTGAGAATCAGAACTTTTTTCATTGATGGAATGGTTAAAGTGTTTCGGTGATAAATTTCAGGAAGTAAGGTACTCTTTATTTATTGTTTTCACAAGGCTTTATCTTAACTTTGTCGCCGCTTAGGATACGACCGACAATGATATTGGAGAGGTGCCAGAGCGGTAATGGAGCAGATTGCTAATCTGTCGACGGGAAACTGTCTCCAGGGTTCGATTCCCTGTCTCTCCACAATGAAGGCCAACGCTGCGTGCGTTGGCCTTTTTTCATGCCATGACTTCAAGCGTCCTATGTGGGAATATATGTGGCCCAGGCGCTTTTAAAACCCTTTTTTAAGAGTGGAATCAGCTATTTTTTGAATGGGTGTTGAACAACTTTGAAAGGAGGCATTGCACAGGGAATAAAACGGACTATCTTTGCCCCCCGCTTTCGAGCACGGGGCGTGGCCTAGTCCGGTTACGGCGCCTGGTTTGGGACCAGGAGATCGCAGGTTCGAATCCTGCCGCCCCGACTTCAAAACCGCATCAGCAATGATGCGGTTTTTTTGTTTTAAGAAGAGGAATTGGAAGGCTTTTGGGAGCACTCTAGTAATCGCTCGTCAAGTCTGAGAGCTATTGTTTAGAAGGACATTTGTGGTCGCCGTATGTGCAAAACACGCAGCAGTCATCACGAAGTGGAGTTAACTCCGCCGCACAGGCTTCACAGGTGTAGCGAATTTGGCAGACCTCAGTGGGCAGCGTCTCAATTTTTTTGTGTCCGCATTGAGGACACGTTATTTCGGAAGTCACCGCAGCATTCATTTCTGCTGCGTATTGCACGCTGTTAGCGTGCGAGCTACACTGAATGCACAGTAAAGTGATGCCTGCCAACACGATGAGGAACAGGGGGCTTGAGTTCATACAGGCAAGATAGCACAATGGCTGTGGGAGGAAGAGATGAGTGCTTACTCCTTTGATTTTGTTTGTCTTGGACGCAGCGACGAAGATGAATAGGTTTGTGAAATGCATTACCGTTCGATCTCCTTCCTCATCTCACTTGCTTTTTTTGAAACAACGTCGGCGCAATCTGTTACGAATCCTGTTACAGGACGAACGTGGATGGATAAAAATTTGGGGGCTAGCCAAGTGGCTGTTTCCAGCACGGATAGTGCGAGTTTTGGACATTTGTACCAATGGGGAAGAGGCAGTGATGGTCACCAATTGCGCACATCAGGCACGACTGCAGAGGTTGCGGGATCAGATTTCCCCGGACACGACCTGTTTATTTTGGGTTCGGATGACTGGCGTGTCCCTTCCAATCCTGATCTCTGGTATGGTTGGGACGGCATAAACAATCCGTGTCCTTGGGGATTCAGTATCCCCACAGAATCCGAGTGGTTGGAAGAGATGGCGACCTGGGACAGTCAAGATGCCGCAGGTGCCATGACTTCTCTCTTGAAGCTTCCGCTGGCCGGTGCGCGCAGTCGAATGTCGGGGACGATTGGAAATGTCAATGCCTTTGTGGGGTATCGAACTCGGGAGTCCAATGGTACGGACTCGCGCAACTTGGGAATTGCGGTTGATCTGGCCATGATGGGCACTCGCGCCAAAGGGGATGGCAATTGTGTCCGTTGCATTTTTGATGATACCAGTCGATTGAATGAGATGCAGGGTCTCGAACCTGTGCCATTGGTTTATCCGAATCCCACAAACAATGCTGTGATACTACAATCAACGCTAGGCTCATTGGGCTGCAGCTATCTCCTCTATGATTCCAACGGGAAAATCCAAGCATCCGGCCAAATCGTACAGGAGGACCAAACCATCGATTTGGAATCATTGCCTTCAGGACTATACCATCTTCGTTTTTCAAGTCCGATCTGGTCGAATCTGCGCGTGGTAAAATACTGAGAGGCCAGCGAAAGCAAAATTTTCCCAATGAGCCAACAAATTCCTCTTTCAAGCAGTTATATTCTTGATTGAGGCCATCCAGTATTCATGATGTAGGGTTAGGCAGAGTGGAAAAGGAAGTCGAAATTCTCAGTAACCGCACGCGAAAGCGTGCGGTTTTTGTTTCCAAAATGTTCTGCTTCAATTCCTCCTCACTCGCAGAGGTCTCCAAATACAGCGAGGAGAATCAGCAAGTCCGAAACATTGGTTTGGTCGTCCCCGTTGATGTCACCCGAACAAGGAGCCGTCACACAACCAAAATCGCTGAGAAAGATCAAAATGTCCGCAACCGTGATTTGGTCATCTCCATTGAGGTCGCCCTCACAAACACAACTCGTGAATTCGCACGAATCGTCGTCTAGGGTGGCTGTCTCATCATAGTTGCATGCAGCGCTGTCGGTACAACCGGCACACGAAGTGTATTCACACGAACCGTCGTCAGCGGTGGCCAATGCGTTGAAATTACACGCCGTGCTATTGGTGCATCCGAAGATATCATCGGGAGCTTCGCACAGTCCATCAAAAGTCAATGTGGTGGTATAGAGCGCGCCAACGGAAGCATTCCAAGAGTTCAGCAAGGTGATGGTCCAATCCCCAGTGCCCGAAATGGGATTGGGAAATAGGGCTGTTGCTGTATAGGTTCCCGCGGCATTGGTATTCCAACCTGTCGGCCACATGCCAGCACTTGGACAATCCAATGATAAATTATAGCCGCCGTATTGCAAGCACGTTCCATCGGGAGCGGTGATGCCCACCATCATTTCGTTTGCCCAAGAGTTGTCCACTGGAGAATCCAAGAAATCCAGGACAACAGAGAACCCTGTGATATACCCAAAGCCATTGATCACTTGTGAGGTTGTTTCACCTGCTGCAAGTTGCACATCCGCAAAGGAGACGTCGCTCGTACAATCGCATGTAGATCCCGGTTCTGGAAAGAAGCAAGAACCGTCGTCAATTGTGGCTTCCGCATCATAATTGCAGGCCTCTTCATCCATACAGCCTGAACAGCTTGAGGCGTCTCCACCGCAAACCCCACAAGCGTCAATGTTGAATGCGCACGTGCCATCATCTTGAACTGCTTCCACATCATAATTGCAAGCGGATTCATCCGTACATCCGTAATAGTCGCAGGTCGTGATGAGGTCTACGCAGGTGTTAAAGCAGGAACCGTCGGAGTTGATGCTTGGTATCAATGCAGAATTGATCACGGTAGGGTGGAAATTCAGGTTGACCGAACCTCCAGACACCGCATGACAATAACTCATCATCGTGCCGACTTGGGCTTGAGGCTCATTCGTGCATCCCCCTTCTGCTTCATAGCAATTGTCAATCGGCCCGCCTGGCCAGCCACACCAATGCGTGTGATTGGACCCAAAGTTGTGCCCTAACTCGTGTCCAACAACATTGAGATTCCAACTGTAGTTGGATAAATCGTAGGTCGTGGTGGGGTCTAAATACGAGCTGAATCCAACGCCGTACTGCGCCGAACAAACCACATCGAGGTAGGCAATGCCTCCCGTTCCAGTGTTCCCTCGTCGTGTCATCAGATGAACCAAATCCCGCTGAACGTTTGCCAAGTCCGAGTTGGTGAGCCATTCCATGCGGAACGTGTCCAACATGGTCCCGGCATCATCAGTAATGCCGTTATAAGGATCCGTCGTCTCCCAAACGTGGATGTATGAAGCTTGAATGTTGATCAAGGCATCGAGGTCATTGGTGTAAATGGTGTTGACGCCGGCAAGCAAGGCCAAGGCCCACTCTACGGCGGGGTAGCAGTCGCTTCCAAAGGTGCCATAGGTATAAAAGTCAATGTCAATAGCGACTTCCACACATTCTGAAAGCATGTTGCCAGCGGATGGTGATGGAATCCCCATGGGCATCACTTCGCGCCTCGGTGCAAACTCGTCTACACCACATTCGAATTCCATGGCATGTGCTGCGTCAGAAAGCAAAAACAACACGTGCTTGCCCTCAACTCCACCGCGTAAAGCGGACACATCGTATTGCTGTCCTTTGTATTGGAATGTTCCCATGACGCGGTCATTCATGATGACGATGGTGCCGCGGATGCCAGGAGACACAATGCGATAGGAGAGGAGTTGTGGAAGGTAATTTTCTTCGACAAACTTGCCCGTTTCTTGGGTGCGTCCAATCAAGAAGTTTTCTGAAAAGGGCAAGAACAATTCAAGTTGAAGGAGCAATTCTTTGCCATTCAAAAATGGCAAGCGCAAGTCCAGCTCAGTGTATTTGTGCTTTCTCAAATCAGCAAAAGCAGGTTGATTCAAATCAAGTCCCACGTGCAAATCTTTCGTGTGAGTTGGCCATTCCTCTTCTAACAACTCCATCGAGGTGAATAAAGACACAGGCATCTCAAGATGTGAACACTGTGCATTGGATAGCGAAATGCCCAACGAGAGGCTAAGTAATAGGCTCGTTCCAAGCACCTTCAAGATGTCGGTGTAGCAGGATAGAAAGGAGCTTTGTGCTGGATTGGCAAAATCGGTCATCAGATATGCAGTTTTCACTAAGGTAATGCATTTGCGTTTTCGCATCTTTGCACCGCTTCAAGAAGCATGGTCCCGTAGCTCAACTGGATAGAGCATCTGCCTTCTAAGCCGACGGTTTTGGGTTCGAGTCCCAACGGGACTACTAGTAAAACGCCCTGTATCACCAGTAAAAATTGGTGTTCGGGGCGTTTCTTGTATAGGGTGGCCTGTCACAACAAGACTCAATAAAACCTAACGTTTCCAAGGGTTTGTGAACAATTGTGGGCGACACTGTGGGCGACATCGTGATACCTTGCGGATAAATGCAAGAAGTATGCAGATCAACTTCAAGTTGGAACAACCTTCGAGAATGCGCTCACCGATCAGCGCCCGCGTCGGCGTAAGGTTACTGATGATTTCGGAAAGTATTGCCAGTTAATCATTTTTCAATAATAGTGTAATTCAACGGTTTCATGTGTTTGAGCGCTCAATGAGGATACCAGGCAAAAGCCTAGGGGTGTGACTAAATTATTCAAGAGCCTTTAGTGTGATTCAAGTACTATCTCGCTTCAAATGACTCATTCTGTGCCACTCGAAATAAGCCCTATTACTCGTGTTAAAGCCACGTATTTGACGTCTCATGAGAATATTAATTCTTGAGTCAACTACCGGAGTAGAGGCCAATACCTTGCCATTTTCAATATTACCATCATTGACAACTATAGCGCCTCTTTCAAACAGCTCATCACATCCAAACTTACACATCGGGATAACGACATTCTGATCTAGCTTTTCTTCGCGACTACAGTGTTTTCTGGGTTTGATGTGAGCCGTGACAAGCATTGAGACAGGAAAGTCATCTCCGCAACATGCACACTGCTCAGTAACCTTATTTCCGAATAAGAATCGCCTCAAATACCCCTGTTCAAGACGGACATTAGAATGAGTTGTAGCATCAGTCTCTTCCAATTCAAGGACAGCATTTGCGTAATCTTCTTTTGAGGCTTCAGGATAAAAAGTATCACTCCAGAGACCGAGACTATCAAAAACCTTTCTCGCTTTCTCAAACGGAAGCACATTGAAACCCTGAATCACATAATTGGGTTCGTAACCGATGATTTTGTTGAATTCACTATATGGTACATCTAAATCATCAACCTCATCAAGAAAGTACATATACTCCCATGTCGCTCCCTCCTTGTTTGTCTTCCATAAATGAGTAGCCAGATTCTGATTGTGAAATTTAATCGTTGTCGTGGCCCTGCCGAAGATTCGCCCTTGCCGAGCAAATAGCGTTACATCTCCCGGCTGAATCCTATTCCATTTGCTAACATTGATCTTGGAGGGAGTCACGCCCCAACATCGAAACTCACCACTAGGGTATATCTGTAATAAAGACTCAATTTGGGTAGAAGTGAGATACTCTTTTACATCCTCAATCTTCAATGTGACCTAACAGTATCTAGATAATGTTCTCTGGCATCTGCATTGCCAGCTGGTTGCAGAATTAGATTGTTCATCGACGATTGTATTTCGTGGCATTCCCCTTTGACTCAGCAACTGGATATTTCAAAGCATTCATTTCTAGCTTTTCCTTCGCTGCCTGAATTAAGTCTATATCAAGCTTGTCAGATATTCTTACCAAATAGAGCAAAACATCTGCAAGCTCGTGCTGTGCTCGAATTCTATTCTCAACACTTAACTCCTCAAGCTCTCCGTCACTTAACCATTGAAACACTTCAGATAGCTCACCTACCTCTCCGTTCAGAGCCAGTAAAAGGTTTTTGATTGTATGGAACTGTTCCCAGTCCCGAGCGTCAGCAAATTCCCGAAGCGCATGTCGGATATCTTCAATTGAATTCAATTCCATTTACGCAAGGTAAAAAACCAAACCAAACTATTTCCCTAAGGAACTGGGGTGCGGTTTGGTCTTGTGATTTCCACTCTTTGTAAGCCGTTGATGTCTACAAGAAGACCAGGGACATCGCTGTGGTTCAGCAAGTCATGGGGCATGTGAGCAAGCAGGTGACGCTGGGTTATCTGCAGAATTTGGAGGTTCCTGTTCTGAGGGTGGAGGATATGCCGAAGCTGAGATAGATTGAAAGCAATATCTTGTGAGTTCTAAATAAAACCCATGAGATTTTTTATTTCACTCGCCTTGCTCTCAAGCTTTATAGTGTCGGTTTCAGCACAAGACGTATTAATCAAACGAAATGGTGATGAGCTTGAGGTTAAGGTCATTGAAGTTCTAATTGAGAGTTTGAAATACAAGAAATATAGTAACATGGATGGCCCCTTGTACACCATGTCCAAAACTGACGTTTTCATGATCAAATACGAAAACGGTGACAAGGAAATGTTCGCAGATTTTCAAGTTTCCGAATCACAATCGAGTCAGGCTCGCTTGAAGAGCGATAGATCGGCGGCATATGTCGAATTTGGAGGGAAGTCCGTAATTGCTTCCGTTCAATATGAGGTTTTATGTATTAACCAAAATAATTACAAGTTGGGGGCCCGCATAGGAATAGGATTGGGCAAACTGTATAGTCAGTATCGGCGAGGCATAAATTGGAGGTATAAAGATTTGAATGTACCATTAAGCATAACGAATCTTATTGGTGACGGGAAGCACTTATACGAGGGAGGTTTTGGAGTAACGTTTATGGTTACGGACGAAAAGCCGCTTGAAAACCCTCTTGTGCATTTGAGTCAAGGGTATAGATTCAGACCAGATGATAAAAAGTATTTTATTGCTGCAAATGTCAATATATTCTTGGATTTCTCAGATGGAGAAGTTCTTTTGTCTCCAGGCGTTTTGTATGGAATAAAGTTTTGAAACTTTAAAGTCCGCAAGGGCATTGCAGGAGGCTTCGGATGATTCTTCAGAACTCGCTATTGAGAAAGAGCTCGGTTCATGATTCTAAAACCAAACCAAACTATTTCCCTAAGGAACCGGGGTGCGGTTTGGTATCAAAACGGGGGAGAGTCGAGGTAGAGTGGTCCAGAAGTCCACAGGTCCATTTTTCTTGGGTGTCAGAAGATGAACAGCTACTTTCTTTCTGCGCGATTTAGTTTGAGTGAATCAGACTCAGATGCTTCTTGCAAGGCCCGTCCCGATTTGACCCTCTCAACAATGTTGCCAATGCTTGAGATTACTAAGATGACGCCCCCTATTATTGGCTGCTCAAGTAATACTGCACCTGTTGCAACAACGCTGCCACCCACACCCCACGATACGGCATTGACTGTGTGTTGTCCAGCCCTCCACAAAGGGGGTTTATTCAAAAATTTTAGCTGTTTAGGAATTGTAATTGGCTGTGCAGAGTCATCATAGCTAAAATCCACGTCGAACGCACCGTCTCTTAGCTTTAATTCTTTGAACAGAAAATCAGAAATAAGTGCTTCTGCTTCAGCATCTAAAATCCCTATTGCTTTGAGCTCTAAACCTACAATACCACTAGCGTTCATTTGATAAAGGAGAAACCCTAATGTTTGGTGCCCCTCTGTATTTTTCATGTACAAAACGTCGTCTGAAAGGAGTAACGTTTGCGCGCTAATCGTAAACGCAAACAAGCACGCGAAAATCGTAAGAACTAATTTCATTAATTGGATTTTCCGGTAAGATAGAACGAGGGGTGGCCATTGTCAAAAAAGAAGTGAAGGGCCCTCACCATCCCTGCAAGCTAGCAGATTTCACCTTTTACACCTCAGACTAAAAGGGGCGGATGTGGCATTCCCGTGGTGACCATTTCCGGATGAAAAACCGAGTCTATGGATCACCTCTTACAACGGCGATGCTGAGCCGTTTGCGGTAGGTTTTCTGGAAGGGCTACCCGTTACTCAGCGTAGTGCCAGTAGGGAAGGATATGGAGGTAGTTGGCGTAATAAGGCCAATCGTTTTCGTCCCAGCCTGATTCAATGTGGATACCATCTTCATCGAGAAACCAACCCTCGGGAAAAGGTAAAGGAGTAGAATTAACGCGCCAGTAACTCGCGTTTCCTCCAAAGAATCCATCTCCGTTGAATCCTAAGGTCGTGAGTTCAGGAAACAAGGTGTAAACGATATAAGCTCCACTTGAACCGTCAAAAGCGAATTGAAATATCAAGCCGCCACCAGAAACTCCTATAGCTGGTTGACCCCATGGCGATGTAGTCATTACAGCCGTCATCCATTCTGCGAAAACATATTCTACAATTTCTAAAGTTGGATCAGGACATCCTGGGCTGAAGACTACAGCACTGTCGACAATTTGAAGCTCAATAAATACGGAGTCAATTGTAATATCTCCCGAAATAACTTGCCCCCACCATTCTTCCAACGGCGTCCCATCATAATCACAAGGCTCAGGCGGCAGACCAAATTGAGTCCCATAGGTTGACAGCAATCCCATCAAGTCATCTGAACCAATGTATGTGTCGTTGTTAAAGTCAGGGTTCCACGGATATTCGTGAATGGTCGTTCCCTGCGCTCCAGCGGTCATTGCGACCACGAGCGCGATTAGCGTCATCAAGTGCTTCATTTCAGTCAATTTGGTATTACCAATATAAGAACGGATCAGTCAGGAGCACCTGATTTGAGAAGTAACTAGCCTAAATCGTGGGCGACAATGTGGGCGACAGAGTAGGTGGGAAATCTGTTTATCAACAGGTTAGGTGGTCGGATTATGATTCCAACGGGACTACACGATGCGCCTGCAAGTCAATGATTTGCAGGCGTTTTTGTTTTCCAGTCTCCCCATGGTAATCCCGATTTGAGAGTTGTATTGCCGATTTGCTTATTTTAGTCATACCAAATTGTTAAAAATGAAGCACTCAGTGACGCTTCAATTCAAAGACGCATGGCAAAAAGAAGTCTAGGCGAAGCATTCCTCCGAGCGATGGTGCGCCAAGTGGGAAGAGACGCGGGAAAGGTGATGTCCAACCAAGCCTTTGGCGACGCACATTCCACACCCATCCGGATGGTACGGTCTGCGGATACGTCTCAGCAATATGCAGGTAAAAGAAGAAGTTACCGACACGACTTGGATCGGGTGGTCAATGGTGATCTTCCATCCACAGTGGGTTCGGCCAAAAAGAAATTGGTAGAACTGGAGAATGCCATGGAGGATTTCTTGGGTGATCTGATGCCGATTAGCAGCCCTAGAGAAATCCAAGTGATGAAAAGCTGGATGTATAAGAGCCGAGATTTCATTGAAGATGTTCTCAAGATTGTTGACAAGCCCGATGTCAAGAAATTGGCAGATGAGCTTTTGGAATCTTTTGATGACATCAAAGATCAAGCGAAGAAAAGGGCCGCAGAATTGGAGTTGCCCGTTCAATATGAATCCCCGTCAAGCATCAAAAATGCCCGTGCGAAAACGTGGGTCGGATTGCTTGCGGCGTTTGGAGGCGCGGTGGCCTTGGCATCACTTACCGTAGGAGATGGTTTCAATAAGATCGTCCCTTTTGTGGCCTTGGCCATAGTGACCGGCGTTGTGCTGATGATCATGGGGGCTGTTGAAAAAAGTGCTGTCAATACGAAACGAA
>Ga0209632_10003342_pt1 | contig 14821 bp, 10 predicted proteins | sample COG_10_FD_184754 | JGI IMG/M metagenome (GOLD analysis project Ga0209632, IMG submission 184754) | Pelagic Microbial community sample from North Sea - COGITO 998_met_10 (SPAdes) (version 2) | ecosystem: Environmental > Aquatic > Marine > Neritic zone/Coastal water | place: Helgoland, sampling... | reverse complement strand
GGTAAGAACTTAAAACATGAGTTACTGATGGGTAATAATTACCATTACGTCTATAATACCTTGAATCAGGCATTGTAACTTGTTGATAATCATTTGAAATTTCTAATAATCTTTTGTATGATTTTTTAATCATATAGCTAATTTTTGTTCCATTAAATCATAGTAGGTTAATGGAATTGTTTTTTGAATAAGTTTAGTGAAATTTTCGAAACCCATTTCACTCGGGTCCTTATCTTGCATATCTACAAGATAGACTTCTTTACCTTCTGCCATTAATCGTTCGCAGAATTTTAAAGCTTGTTTAATTGCATCCCTATCTAATGCAATGTAAATTTTTCCAACGGTAGAAACAACTATTTTTTTCATTAAGCTGTTCTGTATATTTTTCCCTAATAAAGGGATTGCGTTTCTTTTTATAGCAATAGCATCAAATAACCCTTCACATAAAATAATAGGAATATTCCAGTTAATTAAATGTTCATTTGGTACTACATCTCTACTTACTGATGGGTTACGATACTTAACATACGGTTCTTTTTCAAATGAACGAGCAGTAAAATAATTTAATCTACCATCGGCATCATATGTTGGGAGTATAATCATATTTTTGTATAAACCTGTTTTACAATAACCTATATTATATTTGAGAATATCGTATTTACTCACGTGTCTATTATTTAGGTACGCGAGCGCGTGTCTAGCCATTATATCGCTGTTATCAACGTTATTTAGGCTAATATATTCATCTGGTAGTGCAACAGTGGATACAACTTGTGTTTCCTTAATTGATTTAGAAGACTTAACTAAACTACCTAATTCTACAAATTTATCTGATGCTGCTTTTACTTGTCTAAATAAGTTATATACAGTAGTTCCTCTGGCATCACAAGCCCAACAATGCCAAGGATTTTTACCTTCGCGATTTTCAGTTAAGTTAACCTCTAATTTGGGTTTATGGTGGTTACATAAAGGGCAGTGGTAAGCATAATTGTTTCGGGCAGTTGCCTTCCCTGAACCTAATACCGAATTTACTAATGTAACTAATAACTGATTTACCATAAATGGTAATATACAACTTTATTTTCGCTCAACCACGAGATCTTCAAATGCTATATCAGCTAAATCTTTGGTAAAAAATTTGCCTAATATATTATCATTAAAAAATTCATCTGGTTTTTCTAGTACTTGGTAAAGCATTTGATATTTAATTTCAAAATAAGTAAGTTGTTTTTTAGTCTCTACACATTTTAAAATGGTACGTTCAAATTCATCTTTTTTACCCTCAAGTAATAGCCGTTTAATATCAGTTTGAGACCCATAATATTTAAGCCAATCTGATTCTTTAACTATTAATTTATATGAAGGTCTTCTACCAACCACCCCAGTAAGGGCGGCTATTTCTTTTTTACCTAGTTTTTTCTTTTGATTGTGAAATAATACTTTCTTCCCAATATACGATTTACCCGAAGGTTTATGTGTTGTCATGTAAACGAAACCGAATGTATTTTCTGGGAATTGAGTGATATCTCCTATTTCATGTTGTTTATAGGTCCAACTCATAATTTTATTTTAAAGTTATTTATAAATATTAAACTATTTAATAATATAATATTCTTTTTTTGTTTGTATTTGGTTTTCCCACATATCAAACTTAACTATTTTTTTAGATTCCTTATTACTCTTGTAGGCATTTGAGTTTTCTCTGATAATTTTCATGTATTCTTGAGGAATATTTTTCATTTTACTTAATTGCAACCATAAAGATTTTGATTCTTCTCTTTGACCTATATACCAAGAAGTAAATGCTTTTTGAAAAATTAACATATAATCACCCGGATAACCCACATCATATTCTAATGGGGGTGAATTAGTATATTGTAAACCTAAACAGGAGTACATATAAGATGTTTTCCATTCTTCCCTAGAACTATGAATTTTACTTAAGTGGTAGTATGCTTCTGGTCTAGTAGGTAAATAAGCAACCGCAGTTTGTAATTGTTCCCTTTCATAATCAGGACGTCTTTTAGTATTATGTAGTTGTTTCCAAGTTTTTAAAACACAACAATAAGCCATTTCAGGGTCATAGGTATGTAATAACTCGGCTGCCCTTAAAAAATAAGATAGAGAGGCTGCGCCCTGTCCAATTTTTTCATATTCCTCCCCTAATTCAGCATTAATATAGGGATCATGGGGGTTATTAATATACTTATGTAAATATTCTTTTAGTCTATCCATTTATCATATAATCTTTAGCAAATAACGATTCTTTATCTATATCCGCAATAATGTTTTTATTAAATTTACTAAGATATTTTTTATTTACCCACCAATCTTCATATGGGCTATTTTTATCTGGGGATATGTTAGCAGCTATAATTGTGTACCCTTTATTTAAAAGTAATTCCCTAGATTTAGTTCTCCATTCTTCATTTTCATCATTATAAAAATCATGTTCATAAGTTATTATACCAAATTCTAAAACATCAAACGGTATTTTTTGCAAAACTTTAAAAGTATTAGGGGCGGGGTCAATATCTAATTGTAGATAGTCTATATAACGGGGTAGACCATTATCTTTGCATAATTTAATATAGTCAACTTTAGTAGCATCTTTAAGCAAGCAAACATCATTAGGTCTTTCATTCTTCCACCCTTCTATTAAACTTTTTTGTAAATCTAAAGACACACCTTTCCATCCTAATTTAGACAATAAAGCAGTATTATTACCATAAAAAGGATGACCAGCTCCTATTTCTAAGTAAGTACCATCGGTTTTCCCATTTAAACAAGCTAGGGTAAATAAATCTTGATAACATTGTGAGTAGTTTCTTTCGATTTGTTTTAATCCTGGGAATTTGAATTTGAATTTATTATATTCTTTTTTATTATAAATTAAAGGTTCATGCCATGTTACTTTTTTAGGTTTTAGGTTAAAAGGAAAATCGTCTTCCCATTCCATCTTATCTAATAAGTTAATAGGCATTTTTAAAATGTAGGCAGCATTATCTTGATAACCAAAAGATATTAATAGGTTATCTCCTTTAACTAATAAACCACAACAAAATTCAATTTGGGTATCCATAAAGCTAAATGCTTTTGATAATGAAACTAAATTCCAATCTTTATCCCATACCATAAATCTATGATAATAAAATGCATCTTTTTTCATACCATGATGGTGGAAGAAATCTACCTCATGTGTTATACACATTCTATAATCACCAAATTTAACTACGGGTGAACTCCCTCTTATTCCTCTAGGTAATTCAAGTTTATCATCCTTAGTAATTACTGTTTTACTACTAATTATATCTAATGTCCCCTCTTTTACTTTTTTTGTTGATTTATCTTTTATATTTACCTTAACGATTTCAAGTGGGTTTGCCCATTTGACAAAATGGTAAGGCATATCAAAGATAGGCATCCAATTTTTTTCTAAATAAGTATGGGGGTCTACTTCTATTCTATCTCTAGATTTTTCAATACATTTTTTCCCATCCCATTCTACCTCACATAGTTCCATTCGACCCTCACCATCGTCCTTAACATCTCTTCTAACCCCACAAACATAAAGTTTTTTATCCCATTTAAATACCCTTGCATCCTCTAAGCCAATAAAAGTCCATACGGGTTTTATATCTCTTTTAGATGTATCTATTTTCTGATATGTATCTACCTCTAAAGTATCAGGATTTATTTTACATAAATAATTACCTGTTCTTAGATTAATGTCATCTTCAGGATTTAAGTAAGCTAATACCCCCCACTTACAATTAAATTTTTGGTTAAATTCACTATGATATAAAGAATAATGAACATGGCGTATATTTGCTATAATGTCCCCTTTATCTTCAAATAAAGCAACATTACATAACCCAGTACCATGTGTTAATTCAGATGGCAATATTAATGGAGAAATTGTTCCCCCATTATTTATAACAATTTTTGATAAATTTTTTATCATTTAAAAACAATTTTTATTTACTGGTTGTTTACAGAAGAAATAATTTTTTGAGTATCAAATATTTCACTTAAATCATTATATGGGATGTTATGTATTTCTTCTGTCAGAGCAAAAGGATTATAAATTGCATTATCTAAAATTGGTTCCTTTGTGAATATTTCTGATTTTATATTATCGTGTAGTTTATACCCAAATATTTCAGGTTTTGTTGTTACCCAACAAACCGTTGATTTAAGATTTAAAGCTGCAGATAAATGCTGGGCAAAAGAATCTATTAATAACCTTTTTTTAGAAATTTGAAGTAAAATAGCTATACTTCTATAGTTATCTAAAGCATGTAATGTATTTGGATAAACTTTTTGATCTTCTCTCTTTATGTGTACTATAGTATAATCCTTTTTAAAGTAATTGATAATATCTAAAACATTAGATTCTGGGATATCTCGTGTCCATGAGTAGTTATAGGATTGTTCTGCTGGTCCCCCATTTGTTTGAATTGCTAAAATAGGTTTTTCTGTTTTGTAGAAAGGGGTAAAATAATCTATTTCAGGTTTTGTTAAAAATAATTCTGGTTGTTCATTGTTGTATGTTAAATCAAAAATTTTACACCATGTTTTAAGTAAGGGTATTGGTGACTCAAGTATAAAATCACTATCCCTATATGGTTCATTTACAAATAACTTACATTCTTTCCCTTTTATGTATTCAAGGTATAATCCTTGTATATTATTTATATTTTTTACTTTATCTACTTGGGGGTTATTTAAAAAAACATCAGGGTAGGGTGTTACTACTATTAAAGTAGAATCCTTATAATGATTTTTAATGACTTTAACCATGGCGGTGGCCATTATTGATTTTCCTAGACCTCCTTCTATTTGAAATATAATATTCATTTATAACTTTTTAATTTATAACCAATATACTAAAACTAATTAGTGATTCCTACTAATTTATAATTCTTCTTCAAAAACCATTTTCCATGGTAAACCCTCAGAAATAGATGGTTCTGTATCTAGTGCCTCCATCTCGTTTATATCTTCTGTATTTAAGTTTTCATAAAAAGATTTATCTACATTTGAAGTTACCCAACCTTGAACAATTTCTTCTGTAATATTTTCAAAAGGGATAAAACCTTCATCTGATGGACTACCTGTTAAAGTAAGCTCCCCTACTTTTTTTGCTAAATACTCTCCTTTATTAGATAAACATCTCCAATAAATAAGGGTAATAACATCATTACTATCTAATCTTTCTATATTTGATATTTCCCAATTGTGTGTAATCATTTTTTTTAATTTTAATTTATTATAAATTCTTGTTTAACAGGGAAGTATAAGGCACCTCCTATATTTACATTAGGTAGTAATCGACTTTTTAATAACCCGTAATCTTCATCAGTTATTTCATTTGCACTCCAAATGGTATCAATAATGATTAAATCATACATTTCTGATGTTGTGTAGTTATGTATATCTCCTTGAATAATGTTTATATTAGAATCTAGATGGCCTGATATATTATTAAAGTTTATAACTTCTTGGTTTATTTCTACTACGTCTACTTTACTACAGTTTTTTTCGGTAATTAATTCTTGTGGGATTAAACCAAATCCTAAACCTGCTACTAATACAGAATCATACGAAAAACCATTAAAGGAATCTTTATAAAAAGAAGAACAATTATCGCACCCACCTAAAAATAAATTTGTATATTGTTCAATATTTGATATCCATTGTTGAGTATCATTAAACTTCATAATAGTAACCCCATCTTCAGATTTAAAAACATTAAAATCTGTACCTGTATAATCTTGGATATTATTATCTATAAATTTCATATTTTATTTATTTATTAATTAGAGACAACTTAATATAGCAGTAACTACACCAGATAAATTAGTAGTATATACTTGGAATGAACTTCCACTACTTAATGTAGACATACCTCTATTTATACCAGCATCTACAGTTGTTTGGTTTGATTGATAAACAATATCACCCACTACAGGTAATAAACCACTCCCATTATGGTAATAAGTGTTAATAAGGGCAATATCACAAGCAAATACAGGTTTTGGTTGAGTGATAGATGTATAAAATACAGTAAGATTACTATAACCATAAAATTCACTATATTTGTCAGGGTTTGTATTTGAAATACTTGAGGAGGCTATCATACCACTAAGTGATAAATTCACTGCTGGTAGTGAAAGTTCATTTCCTATTTGACTTCCGCTTATTGGTCCTGATGATGGTAATGCCATAATTATTTACATTTACATTGATTATTTTCTAAAATTTCAACTTTAATAGTTAAAGTTTTAACTGCCTCAATTAATAATGGAACAATTTTTTCATAATTAACCGCTTTATATCCGCTTTCTCTTGTTGTAACAGCTTCTGGTAGTATATTTTCAATTTCTTGTGCTATTACACCTACATCATGTCCTTTATTACCATGGATTGTTTTTATTTCTTCTTTAGTTAATTCTTTCCAATCAAATGTGTTACCTGTTACTCCAATTACTTTACATAAAGCATTTTCTATAGGTTTAATGTTACATTTTAATCTTCTATCAGAAGTAGAAAATGCTACAACATCATTTGTTGCATCAATCCTACCTGTGGTTGAACTGAGTGTTGTAGTACCACCAACTTGTAAATGAGTTTTTACAGTCATATTCAAAGCATATGCTGTATTGGTTGTTGTTGTTGTAATATTACAACCCCCTATAATTGTACTAAATTGATGACATACTACGTTTTGGCAACCCGATAGGATAGCACCACAACCCCCATTTGTACATATTCTATTACAATACCCACCAAGAATTGAAGAATCTGTAGCAACTATAGTGTTATTTTTACCTCCCCCTATAAAGCTACAACCTGCATTAGCAGTGTTGTTATAACCTCCTCCAATTGTTGAAGCAAAACTACTCGCATTGTTGGAGAAACCTCCACCTACAAAAGCATAAGTTCCTTGAGCACAGTTGGATAGACCACTTGCAACACCAGAATATTGAGCGCTTGCGTTGTTGCTTCCACCACCACCTACAAAGCTACGATTACCATTTGCGCTATTAGAGGATCCCGCAACAACAGCGCTACACCCACCTGTTGAGCAATTGTCGGTTCCAGCTCCAATAAAGTTATTTCCACATCCTGTTCCAGTATCATTAATTAGATTGAGACATCCTGCAACTATAGCACTCCCCCCATTTGTAGATGTTTGAACAGAATTTTTAAAACCAGCTCCTATAAAAGCATACTGACCTGAACCTGAGACATTGTTGCAATTACCTGCTCCTATAAAGGAACTAGCAGAAGAACCTGTATTTAAACTACCACCTCCTATTGAGGTACAGTTTCCTAAACCTTCCTTGTGCCCCGATCCAAATTGTAAATTACCTCCTTGTACTATATTTAAACCAGTATCCTCTCCATTAACAAAAATGTGTTTATCCCCATATGAGGCATACAGATTAGATTCAGCAGTATTAAAGTTACCATCCATATCAGAAAGAATATAAGAAAATTCATCAGTACCATAAGTTAGAACCAACTTTTCATTTTCACCAATTTTAGCACCCCCATTTACTGTAAGATTTGAACCATCAAATGTTAAATTAGATTCACCTACAACTGAAGATCCCCCAGTAGCTGTTATTAATCTATTATTGGAATTACCTGTAATTGATAATGCACCTGTTGAACCTTGTGCACCTTTAGTACCTGCTGTACCTTGGTTACCTGTTCCTGTACTACCTTTAGTACCTGTAGCACCTTGTGTGCCTGCCCCTGTTTGTCCTTTTTGCCCTTTTTGGCCTGTTGTACCTTGGCTACCTGTTCCTGTACTACCTTTAGTACCTGTTGTACCTTGAGTAGCTGTTCCTGTTGTACCTTGTGCTCCTTTAGTTCCTACTCCTACTTCACCTTTTTGTCCTTTTGCTCCAGTTGCTCCTTGTGCACCTGTGCCACCTTTTTCACCTTTTTGACCAGTTGAACCTTGTGAGCCTGTACCACCTTTTTGACCAGTTGCTCCTTGTGAACCTGTAGCACCCTTTTGTCCTTTTTGTCCGGTTGTACCTTGAGTACCTGTAGCACCCTGTGAACCCGTACCACCTTTTTCACCTTTTTGACCAGTTGAACCTTGTGAACCCGTACCACCTTTTTGTCCTTTTGCTCCAGTTGCTCCTTGTGAGCCTGTGCCACCTTTTGCTCCAGTTGTACCCTGTGTACCAGTTGTTCCTTGTGAACCTGTTGCTCCTTTTTGTCCTGTTGAACCTTGTGCACCTGTGCCACCTTTTTCACCTGTTTGGCCTGTTGTACCTTGTGAACCAGTACCACCTTTTTGTCCAGTAGTACCTTGTGCACCTGTGCCACCTTTTTCACCTTTTTGACCAGTTGAACCTTGTGAGCCTGTACCACCTTTTTGACCAGTAGTACCTTGGGTACCAGTAGTACCTTGGGTACCTGTTGTACCTTGTGAACCAGTTGCTCCTTTTTGTCCTGTAAATCCTTGTGAACCAGTGCCACCTTTTTGACCAAATGTACCTTTTTCACCAGTTGTTCCTTGTGAACCAGTGCCACCTTTTTGACCAAATGTACCTTTTTCACCAGTTGTTCCTTGTGAACCAGTGCCACCTTTTTGTCCCGTAGTACCTTGGGTACCAGTAGTACCTTGAGTACCTGTAGCACCCTGTGAACCCGTACCACCTTTTTCACCTTTTTGACCAGTTGAACCTTGTGAACCAGTTGCTCCTTGTGAACCAGTACCACCTTTTTGGCCTGTTGTTCCCTGAGCACCTATTTCTCCTTTTTGTCCTTTTTGACCAGTTGTTCCTTGTGCACCTATTTCTCCTTTTTGTCCTTTTTGACCAGTTGAACCTTGCGTACCCGTTGTACCTTGGGTACCTGTTGTTCCTTGTGCACCTATTTCTCCTTTTTGTCCTTTTTGACCAGTTGTTCCTTGAGAACCAGTACTACCTTTTTGTCCTTTATCTCCTCTATCACCTGTAGCAACAAATGATACAATTACATCTTCATTATTTGAGAAGGGGGATGCAGTAGATGATGCTTGTTCATCTATAAATACTGTCCACCAACCTGTATTATTAGTTAAATCAGATATACTGAATAATATATATTGTGTAGCGTCTGTTCTATTTGATAATCTAACATGACCCTTAATAGCAGATGTAACAGCATCTATTGATTGTAAAAAATCGTCTATATTACTGGCATTATCGTCAGTTGAGTCAATAAACATTTTTCCTGCTGCATTCTGGGTTGTAGAATTTAATCTTACTTTACCAGTTCCTGGGTCAGCATCACTTGTACTTGAAGAGAATGTATAATCGAATGTAGCACCACCAAATGAACCATCTGTTCCTTGAGCACCTAAATCACCTTTTTGTCCGGTTGTACCTTGGTTACCTGTTTGTCCTTTTTGTCCAGTAGTACCTTGGTTACCTGTTTGTCCTTTTTGTCCAGTTGTTCCTTGGGAACCTATTTCACCTTTTTGTCCTTTTTGTCCAGTCGTACCTTGTGTACCAGTTGTACCTTGAGAACCTATTTCACCTTTTTGTCCTTTTTGACCAAACGTACCTTTTTCACCAGTTGTACCTTGTGAACCAGTTGTTCCTTTTTGTCCTGTTGTACCTTGTGTTCCTGTAGTTCCTTGGTTACCTGTACCACCTTTTTCACCAGTTGTACCTTGAGTACCAGTTGTTCCTTGTGTACCAGTTGTTCCTTTTTGTCCAAATTCTCCTTTTTCACCTGTCTGGCCTGTTGTACCTTGAGTACCTGTTGTACCTTGTGAACCAGTACCACCTTTTTGTCCAGTTGTACCTTGTGAACCAGTTGTTCCTTTTTGACCAAACTCACCTTTTTCACCAGTTGTTCCTTGTGAACCAGTACCACCTTTTTGTCCATTTGTTCCTTGTGTACCAGTTGTTCCTTGTGTACCAGTTGTCCCCTGTGTACCATTAGTACCTTGAGAACCTATTTCACCTGTTTGTCCTTTTTGGCCAAACTCACCTTTTTCACCAGTTGTACCTTGTGAACCAGTACCACCTTTTTGTCCAGTAGTACCTTGGGTACCTAATTGACCTTTATCTCCTGTTGTACCTTGTGTTCCGTCTTCACCTTTTTGTCCAGTTGTACCTTGGGAACCAGTGGTACCTTTTTGTCCAAATTCTCCTTTTTCACCAGTTGTACCTTGTGAACCAATTGATCCTTTTTGACCAGTTGTTCCTTGTGAACCTGTCGCACCTTGTGTACCAGTTGTCCCTTGAGTACCAAACTCACCTTTTTCACCTGTTTGGCCTGTTGTACCTTGTGAACCAGTATCACCCTTTTCACCAGTTGTACCTTGTGAACCAGTTGTTCCTTTTTGTCCAAATTCTCCTTTTTCACCCGTTTGACCAGTTGTGCCTTGAGTACCATTCTCTCCTTTTTGTCCAGTTGTACCCTTTTCACCATCTGTTCCTTGTGAACCAATTGCTCCTTTTTGGCCGATTTGACCCTTTTCACCATTAGTTCCTTGTGTTCCTGTACCACCTTTTTGACCTGTTGTACCTTGAGTACCAGTTGTACCTTGAGTACCAGTTGTCCCCTGTGTTCCTTGATCTCCTCTATCTCCTTTTTGTCCAGTATTACCTTTTTGACCATCAATACCAGTTTCACCTTTTTCTCCGTCAGTTCCTTGTGTTCCTGTACCACCTTTTTGGCCTGTTGTACCTTGTGAACCTGTTTGTCCTTTTTGACCAGTGGTTCCTTGTAGAGATAAGTTTGAACGTTGTTTGATGTTTCCTGAACCATCTAATACTAAGATGTCTGTTTCAGTTGTACCTGTAGGAGTACTATTAAGTTGTAGTGTATTTAGTGTAGCATCTGATCCGCTAACTATCAGTTTTTTCCAATTTGGCATGTCAATCGTTTTATTATGGTTGGTACGTATTTAGTCCACTTCCGTTAAGGCCTATAATATAGTTATACATATTAACATAATAAAGAATAGTTGAAGAGCCTATTGAAACTAGGAGTTTTTTTTAATTTGAATATTGATAAACCTCACTATAAATACTGTTTGTTAGATCATAAATCCTAAACCATTTTGGGTCAGTATTCCAAGGTACACTTTCTTCGTCTGTACGAGTATATGTTGTACCTGTGAAAGTGTAAGTACCAATGCCAACCCAACTATTACCTGAGTTAGGGCTAAACTGTATACTGTATTGTAGGGGGTTAGATCCTGAATTGTTATCAACAGTAACGTCTACTTGTAGCATTGAAAAAATAGAAACAAACTCAATATTAGAAATACGGGTTGTTGGTGCAGGTGTAAATTGTGTTGGTGGTATACAAACATCTGACCAATCTATATTATTTCTTGCTATATTTAGATCAGAAGGTATACCATACATATAGTCTCTATTAACAACTTTGAGATATGTCATACTACCATTTGCACCAATATTCTTTTTACCAACAAGATTATTACCTGTACCATTTGTAAAATGATATTGATATACAGGGCGAGTACCTGACGTATCTGAATTTTTAACAAAGAAGTCATCCGCGTTATTACTAACTGGGTCTATATATCCTATATCACCAGACCCATAATAATAAATAGAGGAAGCACTTCCTGTATTTGAAAGGTAAGTTACTGAAGATCCTGATAATTCAACTATAGAACTTAGATCCCATGCTGTGTTCATCTCATATTGTTTAACATACATAGGACCGTATAATTGAGATCCTACAACTCTTTGTTGGTGACCCATGATTAAATTTAACCCATCTTGTGTAAAAGAAACATTTGATGATTCAGAATATACTGTGTTAATAGAGGCACTTGAGTATGCTAAATATGGTAAAAAATCCGCTCTTTGGGCTACAGTAGAATTAACAGAAGTAATATCCCAAGCTGTAGATAAATCCCATCTACACAAAGCCCCCTTACCAGAAAGGGTTCTATATAATTTAGTACCATCATCACTAAAATGTAACCCATACCCATTAATATTAGATCCTTGATCAGAAGAGTTAAAAGAAGTAGAACCAGAATTTACAAAGCTAAGGGTATTTATATTATGGGCTGTAGACATAGTAAACTGCATTACATTTACAGATAAATCATTCGTAGTATAATGTCCATCAGAAATGTAGAGTCTTGTTCCTCCTTCATCCACATAAACTCCCCCTCTTCCAAATGATTCAGAATTAGGAAATGATATTGATGTTGATGACGGACCACCTATTCCTTCGTACCATTCTTCACAAGTTGGTATAGCTCCCCCACTATTTTTACCCATTATCCTAAAAAAGTTAATATTACTCATTTATTTTCTTTTTAATTGATCTATTTGGATTTGTTGTTCTTTAATAGCTTCAATTAATAATGGAACAATTTTTTCATAATTAACTGCTTTATACCCACTATCTCTAGTTGTAACAGCATCAGGTAATACTTTTTCAATTTCTTGTGCTATTACCCCTATATCGTGTCCTTTATTACCATGTATGTTTTTTATACCTTCTTCGTCTAATTCTTTCCAATCAAAGTTTACACCATTAATTCTTTCTACTTTATCTAATGCGTGTTCAATAGGCTTAATGTTTTCTTTTAATCTTCTATCAGAAGTAGCATATGCTACAACATCATTTGTTGCATCAATTCTACCTGCAGTTGTATTCATTGTAGTAGTACCACCAACTTGTAAATGAGTTGTTACTGTCATATTAGTAGCATATGCTGTACTGTTTGCTGTTGTAGTAATATTAGTACCTGCTAAAATTGAACTATAAGAATTATTTATATGGTGATCAGTACCCCCTACTATAGTACTACAGTTACCACTAGTACCAATACAGTTACAATACCCACCTAATATTTGGGAATTATCACTACCTGATATTATATTACATCTTCCCCCTAATATTGAACTATTAAAAGCAGATCCTGAGATTTTTGATGCACAACCTCCTAGTATTATACTACATCCTGCTTGTGATGTTATTAGGTGATTAGCTCCTCCTACTATTGAACTTCGCGCCCCATTTAAAGTTTGATTTGACCCTATAATAAGGCTATCGGATTGTATTCGTCCTAAAGAACTACCATCTCCTTCTATAAAGACGTGTTTAGTTTGAGCAGAAGCATATATTTGTTCATCAGAACCATATCCATACAAGTTTGCATTATCAGATAATATATAGCTGAATTGGTCACCATCAGCATCTGTTATTAGTTTATTATCTGTATATACACCTATATGTCTGCTACTATTGTATAAATCATTACCATCAAATGTTAAATTAGATTCACCATTTAAACCTGTTGATGAGGTTGCTGTTATAATCCTATTATTAGATCCATTAGTAAATGATGTTATACCTGCATTACCACCTGTTGCACCTTTTTCACCTACAGCTCCATTTGGAATAGAGAAGAATAATGTAGTTCCATCATAATAAAAACCTATTACATCAGTACCACCACTAGTTGTAGTTGTAGTATATGAACCCCCACCTATTGTAACGGAACCTGCTGGTAGGGTTAAATTGTAAGTTGTACCACTTCCTTGTTTAACTAATATAACTCCTGTATCACCAGTAACTGCATTGGTAATAGATAATGTTCTATTTCCTGCTAATGTTACTTTAGCATTTGAACCTTTACTTTGATTCCAAACAAGAGGAGAAGCATCTACTAATGTCTGTTGGTCAATTGTTATTTTACCATCAACTAGTCTTAAATCTTTTTTCATTAGGACATCTTGACTAGCTGTCATTTCGGTATTTACATTGAAATCAAAATTATTTGAAGTTGGGGAAATGGTGGTTCCAAGTCCATTTACCGTTATAGCATAGTCATTAGATCCTGAGTTTGCCTGAGCAGTAAGAGCTAGTGTACTCCCTCCATAAATTGCTATACCATTATCATCGGCATCTGCTACATCATTTGTAAATACTATATCTCCGAGCCACCCTTCTGCAGATTGACCCTTAATAGTCATATTACCACCTTTAAGACCTACTTCACTAATAGCACTATTATATGTAAACTTGGTAGAACCTGATATTGCTGTTGTTCCAGTAGCTGTTAAAATATTGTTATCAACATTTCCTTCTATAGTTGCTGATCCAGCAATACCTTGAATACCTCTTTCACCTTTTTCACCAAATTCTCCTTTTTCACCTATTTGGCCTTTTTCTCCAGTTTCACCTTTCTCTCCAGTTTCACCTTTCTCTCCAGTTTCACCTTTATCACCTAATTGGCCTTTCTCTCCATCAATTCCTTGTGATCCTTTGTTGTCACCCTTAATACCTTGAATACCTTGTGTTCCAAATTGTCCTTTTTCACCAGTTGCACCTTGTGATCCTTTGTTGTCACCTTTGATACCTTGGAGACCTTGTGTTCCAAACTCACCCTTCTCACCAGTTTCACCTTGTGTACCTAATTGTCCTTTTTCTCCAAATTCACCTTTTTCACCTGTTTCTCCTTTATCTCCTATTTGGCCTTTTTCTCCAGTTTCACCTTTTTCTCCAGTTTCACCTTGTGTCCCAGTTTCACCTTTCTCTCCAGTTTCTCCTTGAATACCTCTTTCACCTTTTTCACCAAATTCTCCTTTTTCACCTATTTGGCCTTTTTCTCCAAATTCACCTTTCTCTCCAGTTTCACCTTTCTCTCCAGTTTCACCTTTCTCTCCAGTTTCTCCTTGGGTACCAGTTTCACCTTGTGATCCTTTGTTGTCACCCTTAATACCTTGAATACCTTGTGTTCCAAATTGTCCTTTTTCACCAGTTGCACCTTGTGATCCTTTGTTGTCACCTTTGATACCTT
>Ga0209632_10003341_pt1 | contig 14824 bp, 15 predicted proteins | sample COG_10_FD_184754 | JGI IMG/M metagenome (GOLD analysis project Ga0209632, IMG submission 184754) | Pelagic Microbial community sample from North Sea - COGITO 998_met_10 (SPAdes) (version 2) | ecosystem: Environmental > Aquatic > Marine > Neritic zone/Coastal water | place: Helgoland, sampling... | reverse complement strand
ATTGCCTTTGTTATTGTTGGAGAAGTCCAATAATTTGCGATATTTTTCCCTTTATAATTTTTAACATGATATATATGTGTCATATATTGTTTTAATATAGATAGTCCTACTGTATTTGTTGATGAAATATTATTTGTATTTATTGTTCTATTACAAAGTTCTGTCCAATCATCGTGTATATTTTTCAGACTATTATTATAATATATAATAAGATTATCAAATCCATAATCAACTAATGCGTTTGTAAAATTTGGTAAAAATTCTTCAAACTCATTATCCGTCATATTTTGTAATATATGACGTTTATTAAGGTAATCAAATATATTCATAGTTTTATAACTAAAAATATATTTATATATTTTTCAATTTTATATAATATTAATACTATATATATGGTAGTATCTGTAATAGGATTAGGATTTGTTGGAGGTTCAATGAAGCAAAGCTTTGAATTAAAAAATTGTAGTGTAATTGGATATGACAAATATAAAGAAGATACTGATAGTTTTGAAGATTGTTTAAAAAGTGATATTAGTTTTCTTTGTTTACCTACAGTATTTGATGAACAAAAAAATGAATATGATAAATCATGTATTGAAGAAGTTTGTCAAAAATTAGAAGAAAACAATTATTTAGGAATTGTAGTTATTAAGAGTACAGTTGAACCTTTGACAACAAAAAAATTAAGCGAAAAATATGAAAAATTAAAATTTGTACATAATCCAGAATTTCTGACAGCACGTACTGCTTTTGAGGATTTTCATAATCAAACACATATTGTATTAGGAAAATCAGATAATATAAATGATGAAGAAATTGCAGTATTGTCTGATTTTTATAAGAAATATTATCCAGATGCAGAAATAAGTCATTGTACTTGTACGGAGAGTGAAAGTATGAAAAGTTTTGTAAATTGTTTTTATGCTGTGAAAGTACAGTTTTTTACAGAATTGTATTGTGTGTGTGATAAAAATGGTAGTGATTATAATGTTATAAAAAATTTGATGTTAAAAAATGGGTGGATAAATCCAATGCATACGACAATACCTGGTCCAGATGGACAAATAAGTTATGGAGGATATTGTTTTCCAAAAGATACAAATGCATTATTACAATATATGAAAAATGAGAATAGTCCATCAGCAATAATGGATGCATGTATAAAAGAACGAAATGAGATGAGAAATGATAATGCGAATATTAAATAAGTATTTAAAATTATAATATTTATTTAATTATATAATGAAATTACCAAATAATTACAAATATTTATTATATATTAAAACAGCTAAAACAGGAGGTACATCATTTGTAGATTTTTTAGAGAAAATATCTAAACCAAAATATTTTAAAAGAGCGAATGGAGAACGAGTATTAGATGAGGTTAGTGAAGGAGATATAATTATTTTATATGATGATAATGTTAATATATTTAAAAAAAAATATAATTATATTTTTAATAATAGTTATAAAATATTAATATCCCGAAATCCATACGATAAAATTATTAGTTGTTATAATTATCATCCTTTTGCAAAAGATAAATTATTAATAGATTTATTAGAAAATAAAGAATATATTAAATATGATAGTTCAAAAGTAGATTTTAAATTGCATATAGATAAAAAATTATGGAATTATTATAGTTTTTTTAGTCACTTTTATTTACTACAAACAAACGATTTAATTGAAAATAATAAACTATTAATAGATAAAGTAATAAGATTTGAAAATTTAAATAATGAAATTTATGATATATTTAAAATACTTGATATGAATACAAATAATATTGAATTAAAACATTTGAATAAAACTAGAGAAAAAAAAGAAATTTTTTTATCAAATAAAGAAGTTGAACTTATTAATAAAAGATTTTATAATGATTTTATATATTTAGATTATGAATTGAAAACCATAATTAAATAATTGTAAATTAGTTTTTAAATTTTAAATCTAATAATACCATCTGATTTCCAATCTTTATCAATTATATATTTTTTTAAAAAGTTATCAACGATAGTTTTATTTTTTTTATTAATTACATGAAAATTTTTTATTTTTGATGTATCATGATAATGATCTATTGTAATATCTGATTTTATATTTAAAAAATCTTTTAATTTTTTAGTTTTATTTATATCAGAAATATTTAATATTAATAATTCTTTATTTTTAAAATAATCATATATTTTTTTGTAGTGATTATTTCTATACTTACACCATCTTAATAAATCTGTTTCATCCAAATATTTTTTTTCGGTTTTGTAATAAGCTGATTTACTATGATTTAATCTAGATAACAACCAATTATCTAAATTTCTTGTATTTAATATAAATTTTGAATTAGGAAAATTAACATTTAAAAAATTAAAATCAACATAAACTTCTTTATCATAATAATGTTCAAATGATGTTACAAACGCTTGATCGTCTTTAAAATAGTCTAATGAAGTTTCATACCAATATCCATAGTCTTTCTTATTATTTTTATCTTTCCTTTGATGTATTGATTTTATATTATTATTAATTAAAAAATGATAATAACTATATGTCCCTGATCTATTCATTCCTATAAAAAAAATTTTATTTGTCTTCATTTATATAATTACATGATAAAAAATATTTTTAATATTATGTTTCTTTAAATTATCTAATATTATATTATTATTATTATTATTATCAATATTTTCTTTTTTTTAGTCCATTTCTATGTTTAGTTGCTTTATTAAATATATAAGTATAATCTTTTAATTCATTATTAACTTTTGTACAACCATTTTTATAAATCGTATAAAACATAAAATCATAATTTTTTGATATACAAATATAACTTTTAAAATAATTATTTAAATGATCAATATAATCATTATTATTCATTAATATATAAAAATATTTAAAATAATATATTGTAAGATTTGTATAATGAATAAATTAAAAGAATTAGAAAATGAATTAATAAGACTTCAAAAAATTTGTAAAAATAATAATTGGTCAGAAGTCAGGAATAAAGATAATTATATATTAAGTGAAATTGTATATAAATGGGCTAAAAGATATTATTATAAAATTCCAGATGATAAATATAACTTATACTTAGATTTACAAGCTAGTAGAGGTTTAGAAGATTATGAAAATGAAGGAATAGAAAATTACGTAAATAATCGTAAAAAAGAATTATCTAAAAATGATTTTTTAAATTTAAAACATAATAGAGGTAGACATGAAGAAATACATAATTTTTTATTAAATGAAAATAAAATAGAAAATTTATTTGAAATTGGTTTTAGATTTCCATTATTATTAAAATCATATCAAGATTTAAAAATAAATGTATCAGGATGTGATACAGTTAAATCTAATATTTTATTAGGAAAATATTTAAATTTTAATGTAGAGTTAATAGATTTTAATAATACCAATGATATAAATAATATTAAGTTGAAAGAAAAAACATTAATAATAAGTTATCATTGTTTTGAACATCTTGAAAATCCATTAAATTCGTTATATACATTGTATAAAATCATGCCTAATAATAGCTATTTACATATTGAGGTTCCATTGGAACCAATAAAATATCCTAATACTAGATATGGTCACTTACAAACTTTTTATAAAGATGATTTAAAAAATATGTTAAAAGAGGTTGGATTTAATTTTTTAAATTCATTTTATGATAATAAAAACGAAAGACATTTAGTATCAAAATAAATAATTAAGTTTAATATAATAAAGTATTATGATTTATAATATTAAACTATGGAAGAGTTAAATGTTTTAGTAACAGGAGGAGCAGGATTTATTGGTTCAAATATCGTTGAAACATTATTAAATACTGGTGTAAAATTCGTAAGAATAATGGATAATTTAAAAACAGGAAAAATGGAAAATATACAATTTTTATTAAATAAATATGAAAACGTTGAATTTTTTTATGGAGATATATCTAATCTAGAAGATTGTAGAAACGCAGTTAAAAATATTGATGTTGTAACCAATCAATCCGCATTAGGTTCAGTACCAAGATCAGTAGATGATCCATTATCAAGTCATATTGCAAACGTAAATGGATTTTTAAATATATTAGTTGCAGCGAAAGAACAAAATATTAAACGCGTTGTATATGCATCATCATCAAGTGTGTATGGTGATAACCCAGTTTTACCAAAAGTAGAAGAAAATACTGGAAATGTTTTATCTCCTTATGCAGCAACGAAAGCAATAGATGAAATTTACGCTGGTGTTTTTACAAGATGTTATAATATGGAATGTATTGGATTACGATATTTTAATATTTTTGGTCCAAGACAAGATCCGAATGGAGCATATGCTGCAGTTATTCCAAAATTTATAAGTTTAATGCGTTCAGGAAAACAACCAGTTATTAATGGAGATGGTAGTTTTTCACGAGATTTTACATATGTTGAAAATGCGGTTCAAGCAAATATTTTGGCATTAACAACTGAAAATGAAAAATGTTTTGGAGAAGCATTTAATATTGGTGCTGGAGGACAAACCAGCTTATTAGAGTTGATTGAAGTCTTACAAAAAGAATTAAAAACAGATATAGAACCTATTTTTGGACCAAATAGACCAGGAGATATACCACATAGTAATGCGGATATAACGAAAGCCACAAATATGTTAGAATATGATCCAAAAATAAGTTTTGAGGAAGGAATGAAAAAATATATAAATTAGATGTATATAATATTTTGTAATTAATATTATATATAAATATTATATATAATATGGCTAATACCGACGATAATTACTTTGATAGAATAATATCATTAGGTCAAGATTGTGGTGTTGCTGGTGGAATGAGAAATATAGGTTATAAAGAATGTTCTTATCCATTTGACTGGAATGTTACTTTTTTAGAATATATATTTGAATGTTTTAATAATAAATTTTCTAATTTTGATGAAATATTTAAAAACAGTAAAATTGGTAGTTACGGTATTGTAAATTATAAAAATATATGTCACTTTTATCATGATAAAAAACATATTATAGATAAAGAAATTATAGATAAATATAAAAGACGTGGAAAAAGATTAAATAATTTATTAAATAGTAGTAAAAGGATACTATTTATAAGAAAAGATAAAGATACTAAAATAAAAGATATGATATTATTAAAAGAATTAATAATTAAAAAATATCCAAATTTAAAATTTAAAATATTATTACTCAATAATGATAAAAATGAAAAAACAAATGATGATTATATTATTCATAAATATATAGGTAGTGATTGTTTCCTAGAGGAAAGTAATAGAAAACCTGGTATCTTTAAACATACAAATATAAAGTTAGCTTATAGTTGCGTATATGATGAATTAAAAAATTATTCATCTGTTAAATTTTCTCAACCTGATATTCGTGATGGTAATTAGAAAAAATTATACATATTTAAACAATCAATATTATTATATAAGTTTATATAATAATATTATTATAATAAATAATTTATATGAATATAAATCATTTTGATATTGGTCTAGCTCATGGTCAAGAAATACAATATTGTTATGATATATATAGTACTTTAAATATACCATTTAATATTTATGGCATAGAAGCAGAAAATAATAGTTATAATTATTGTAAAAAAAAATATAAAAATTTAAAAAATACTAAAATATTTAATTATGCTATTTCTTCAACAGATAACAAAGAAATAAAAATTTATTTACAAGATAATAAAAAATCAATAAAACAAGGAAATTCAATTTATTCAACGAAAGATAATGTTTCTAATAAAAATTATCAATTAGTAAAGTCTATAAAATTTTCAACTTTTATTAAAAATAATAATATAAATTTAGACAATTCTATAAATATTATAAGAATAAATATAGAAGGTGCAGAATGGGAATTTTTTAATGATATTATAAATAGTAATTTAGTTAATAAATTTAAAATGTATTTAGGTGCTGGTCAACAAGATTTATGGAAAGTTAAAGAATTGGTAGATAGTAATAAGGTTGAATTATTTAATAATTTATTAATTGAAAATAAAATTAAAGTATTTAGATATAGTTTTCATTATCAAAATAAAAATTCTATTTTGCAAAAATTATTATTAAATATTGATAATAATATTTCTAATAAATTCAATAAAGATGTTCAATTTTTAAATATAGAACAAGACATGATATTGAATGAAAATACAGATTTCAACTTTAAATGGGAATTATCTGATGAAATGTATAATAATATAGGAGATAATGTTACATTAGTAATTCAACGCGATAACCATGAAAAAGTAATTTATCAATATTTATATGATATTTGCACTGTAAATAAAAATATAAAAAATTATAAATGGAATATTAAAGCAGGTAGAAAACATAATAAAGATACGCAATTTATTGTTGTTTTAATGGCATTAGATAGTTATCCAAATTATATAGGATGGTCTAAGCCGTTTAATATTATTTGAATAATAAATAATGATATTAAAATTTATAACAATTGTAAACTATTATTTAATCCTTTATTGCATAATTCATAATATGTATTTTCAAACTCTATAGTAATTTTATTATTTTCATTAAATATATTTATTTGATTGAATGAGCCAGATTTACTATATAATATAGTATAATTACTATAATTATTATTAAATATTTTTTTCAAATCTTGTTCTGTAAAACTAACATCGTAATTTAAATCATTTTCTGTATAATCTTTTACAGATGATATAGTTGCTATTATATCGTTTATTTCATTGTCTATCTTTTTATTAAAAATATTATTATTTGGGTTGTTTATTAACCAATCATACATGTATTTAAGACCTTCTTCCAAATTAACTTTGGGATTATAATCCAAATCTTGTTTTGCTTTATTTATATCTGAATATGTTTTTTTTACATCTCCCTGTTGATCTTCCATATAATTTATGCTAGCCTTTTTTTGTGTAACTTCTTCACATATTTCTATAAATTTATTTAATGAATAAGTAGTAGAATTACCTAGATTATATATTTCATTTTTAACTTTATTTTTATTTTTAATAGCACCTAGTATACCATTTATAATATCATCTATATAAGTATAATCTCTATAACTACTTCCATCACCATACTTATCTATTTTTTCATTATTTATTAATTTATGTAAAAATTTATATGGAGCCATATCAGGTCGTCCTCTTGGACCATATACTGTAAAAAATCTTAATCCTATTGTAGATATACCATATAAATCACTATATAATTTTGATATATTTTCACATGTATATTTTGTTAATGCGTAAGGACTATTTAAATTATTAATTACATGTTCTTCTTTATATGGAACAATAGTATTATTACCGTATACACTACTGCTAGATGCATATATAAAAAGATCAACCTTATTGTTAATTGATTGTTCTAATAAATTTGTATGACCTTCTATATTATTTCTTATATAACTTGTTGGATTACTTATACTATTTCGTACTCCTGCTAATGCTGCTAAATGTATTACTATGTTGGGTTTTATATTATTAATTATTTTGCTAGTAATTATATCTTGTTTTTCAAAAGTAAAATTATTATATTTTTTTAAAATATTAATATTATCCATTTTTTGATTAACGTCGTAATAATCATTTATAATATCTACACCAAATACCCTATTATTAATATCTTGTAATAATTTCTCACACAAATGTGATCCTATAAATCCTGCACATCCAGTAACTAAAATAATCATTTATATAATATTTTTTTTTATTTTCGTTTTTTAAATGTATATTTTATATATAAATAATTCATATGAATATTTTAATATACCAAAATATAGCAAAAAGGCATATTTTAAAAGCAAATATAATTAATACTATAAATATAACTAAAGGTTTTAGACAAAATAATTGTAATGTATATTTTTTAGTTTCAAATGAATTATTATATTTTTTTAAAGATAAATTTAATAATGTAAATTTTATAGATAATTTATCAAATATTTCTAATTATGATGTGATATATTTTAGAGATATAGAATATCCATTAAAATTAATAAATGATAAGAAATATAAAGGATATATAATAATTGAGTCACATGATATTAATTTATCTCCTGATAACATAAAAATATTGAAATCTTATGATAAAATATTATTTACCTCAATTTCTCCTTTAATAATAGAAAAATATAAATTTAAAAATTCATTATTATTTCCTTGTTCAATTGATTTTGATAATTTTTCAAATAAAATAAAATATAAAAATAATTTATTTGATAAAAATAAATTTAATATAACGTATTGTGGACATTTATATGATTATAAAGGTATACCAATAATAATAGATGCAGCAAATATTTTGAAAGAATATAGTTTTCACATAATAGGTGGAAAAGAGGAAGATATTAATAGGCATAAAATAAATTCATCAAAAAATATTATTTATTATGGACACCAAGATTATAATGATGTTCCTAATTATTTGTATTCAAGTGATTTATTATTAATACCATATTCAAAAAAAGGAAATAAACATTCACCTTCAGATATTACTTCACCTATAAAATTATTTGAATATTTATCTACAAAAGTACCTGTATTATGTAGTAATATAACAGGTATAACAAATTGGGTTGATGATAATGAAGTTTATTTTTATAAAGCAGACGATCTTAATAATTTTATTGAAAAAATAAAATATATAGAAAAAAATCAAAACTCTGATGAAAACAATGATAAAATTAACAACGGTTTTACAAAATCATCATTATATAGTACAAAAAATAAATGTAAAAAATTATTAGATATGTGTAAACTATAATTTTTATTATAAATTATGATGATTGATGTTTATTTTTAAAAAATGACAATATTAAATATGATAAAAAAATAAATAGATATTATATATTATAAGTATGAATTTATTTGCAATTGGGTCATATCGAAGTTGTTATTTTCTAAAAAATGGTGAATATCCAAATGATTTTTGTCATACATTGATTAACTAATTCTTCAAATCTTTGTAATCCATTTTCATAACATATATAAATGTATAATTAATTATGATGATTGATGTTTATTTTTAAAATGATGTACATAATCAAATAATAATTGATTTTTTAAATCCATCACTCTTGTTGTTTTTGAAGGTATATCTCCGACTAAATCTCTTAATATAAAATCTTTATTGTTTTTATATTCATTTATAACTTGTCCTATTACATAACCATCATCCCAGTATGTATAATTTAGAAATTTACCACTAGAAAAACATTCACATATAATTTTAGCAAAATTAAATCCATTATTAGCTTTAGAATATCCTGTAAATCCAGTTTCAGGTCCGCGATTTATAGATTCTCTAAATTTACTCCAAAAATAGATCATGCTTGTAGATTTGATAAACAAATCATTTATAAGTTTATGTTTTATTGCTGCTTTAAATATACAATCACAATCAATCACAAAAATATAATCATATTTTTCTGAAAAATTAGTTATAGCATAATTTAGAGCTACAATTTTTCTAAAATATCTGGATGCTCTATAATTTGCCCAAGATTGACCTTTTTTACCGGCCCAATAGTCAATATTTTTATCAGTGAAAATTTCACTATTATCTTCTGCATTTCCACCATAAAATTTTGGAATTATATCTTTATGTTTATTTAACCAATTATTCATGTATTCATCGTTTTTAAGATCATATGATAATATGTTATTATATTCTGATTTAAATTCAAAATCTTCATAACATACCAGCATATCTGCATTGTTAATACATTTTAAAAATGATGTAATTAAATCTTTACCAGTCATATTATATAATTTTTCATTAAAGGTGGTTACATATAATATATTCATTTATATTTTATGAATATATTATTTTTGTAGTAAAATATTTAATAAAATGTTAAAATGTTAAAATGTTAAAATGTTAAAATGTCAATATAATTTGTTCATATGTCATTAATTTTAAATTAAATATTTTTTTAATAATATTATATTCTTTATCATAATTCAAATTATTATCTGTTCCTTTTTTAGAATTATATTGATAATTATAATCATTAACCTTTTTTATAATAAATAAAATATCATTTTCAAAAATATAATAATCATCTAATTTATCAGAACATATTATGATTATAATATAACAATTTATATTGTATTGTTTTTTCATATCATAAATATTTTTTTTATATTGTTCAATATTTTTTGTTTCAATTATTTTAGTAATATAGAAAAGACACATATCTTTTTTTCTATTTTTATAAATATTTTTGAATATATTGACTCTTTTGTAAATTGTATCATATATAGATTTTTCAGTTATATGATTATGATGAAAAATACATATTCTATCCCAATTATATAAGTTAGAAGGAGTATTATTAATAAAATTTTGGTTAATAATTAAAGTGATATCATTATAATTATGACTCATATATCCAATATCAGTACTCTTTGTAAAATCTAAAATTTTTTTATTAATTTCTTTATTTGAATAATATATTTTGTTAATTTTTTCTTTCTTATTTACAAGTACTATATCTTTTAAAAATAAATCAAAATTATTATTTATATTATCAAATGCTGTTTCTATATCAATAAACAAATAATCAAATGGTCCTGATATATTTCTAATATTATAATGTTTTAGAAAATCAGGAGAATAACAGCGAAAACCTATACTAAAAATAAAATTTATTTTAATCATATTATTAATATATATATATAAAATATTAGATAACTACAAAAGTCAAAATATTGATTTTTTAAGAGATATTGAATTAAATTTTAAAGAATATAAATAAACTATATAATTTTATTAAATAGTTTATTTATAACTAATTCTTTTATTAGCATCTGGTAAACCAAATTTAATATGTTCATTATATTTTAACATTAGAGGATGAAATATTTCACCTAATATTTCTAACCATCTTATAGGATATGATTTTTCTGGTACTAAATCAAATGGTTTATCAGAATAATACCCTCCAGGTAATTTTGCTGGATATTTAATTAAATTATCAATGTGATAATCTAATTTTTCTTCAATTTGGTTAACAAGATCTTTTAAATATAAAGTATTAGGTTTGCAAATTATCCAACCCATAGTTACTAATTTATTAAATTCGTTTGCAATATATTTCATTCCTGGTGGATAACCTATACTTGTTTTTTTTTTCTCCCTTCTACCATACATCCAGATATTATTGTCCTTTGTCCAATTATTATCATCCCAAGCATTTTCCAAACTTTTATTTCTAAACTTAATATCATGATATCCTCCACCATAATGTAATAATAAATAACATCTCATGTAATCAGATTTATGTACTCCTGATAAATATTCAAATGCTTTATGTAATGGATATGCTTTTTTAATAAAAAATTTATAATTTAATTCAGTAATTATGATAACAGGAACACCAATATTATCTAACAAATTATTTAAAGCATTAAATCTAGGTTGGGACATTAGAGGAATTTCATTATTCTTTATTCCAAACCAACAAATAAAAACAACTTTAGGTACATTATTAATATATTCAATATGATTTAATGATGTATAAGAATATTTTTTAAATAAAGTTTTTTGTATTTCATTTTGTTCATGTAATTTAAATACTTCACAATTATTTTTATGATTAATGAAATAATGTTTTTTTCTAAAACTTTTTTCACAAAAACAGTAATATTTAATGTTATTCATTAATATATAATATTATATTATATTATATTATATTATGTCATTTTTCTGTACATGTGGTTTAAAGTTTAATAAAGAATATTATTATAAAAATCACTTACGATCTTGTAAATATTATATTAATACAGATGGTACTTATGAGGTTACTGTGCTTGGAGATAAATTAAAAGGATGGAAGTTATTTTCAGATAATTTATTGTATAGATGTCCAAAACAAAAACATTTTCAATTACAACATTTGTTACAAATGCCAATAAATAGTTCATTTTTAGATATTGGTGCTCACTTTGGAGATACTGTTTGTACTTTTGCAATATATGCAAAGAATCATAACAGAAATGATATTAAATTTTTTGCATTTGAACCAAATAAAGATAAATGTGATTATATATCAAAGATTAGTAAATTAAATAATTTAAATATACAAATACTTAACAATTGTGTTGGTAATAATAATAATAAAGTTAATTCTGTTTCAGATAAAAATAGTGGTGCTTGTATATATGAAGAAAGTTCTAATGGAGTAATAAATACAATTAAATTAGAAGATGTTAAAAATATATTTGAACCTGTAGGATACATGCATATTGATGTAGAAGGATGGGAACCAAAAGTATTAAATGGTGCAAAATCTATACTTAATAATAAAAAAAATAAAATGATTATATTTGCAGAATGTTGGGATAATAATTCTGAACAAGCAATATTAAATGAAATTAAAAATATTAACTATGAAAGATTAGAAGATTACATTGAAGATGGAGAAAAAAATATAGTTTTAAAAATTAATTAATTATATGTTTTATTAATATATAATGAATTTTAATCATATATTAATAAAAAACCAAGAAATAGTAAGCAATAAAATATTCATAAAATTTAATTCAATTCTAGATTTAAATAATAATATATTTATAAAACCATTTGGTTCATCAAGAATGCGTTATGAAAATAAAGATGTATTAGATTTAAATTTAGAATTATTAAATAGAGAAAACGACATATATTCTTATAGTATTACTATTTCAAAAAATCACGAAGAAATTAAAAAAAGTAAAAATTCTAATTTTTTTTATAATAATAAATTTGATATAATATTAGAAATATGGTGTCCTATATATTATAGAAATCTTAATAATAAAAATATTAATTCATTATTACCTGAAAATTATGGTAAATATATTTTTAATAATATTAAATATCCTAATAAAAAATATAAATTTGGTATTGTAGTTCCTTTTTACAGTAGACATAAATACGTAAATCAATTTTTAACTTCACTAAAATTAACTAATTTAAATGACTGTTTAATAGTATTTATTGACGAATCACTTACCAAAGACGTAAATGATGATCACAAAAAAGTAAATAAATTAATTCAAGATTTTAATATAAATTATCCACTTATTAAAATATTTAAAAATCAACATGGCAATATGTTTGATAGTATTTTATATGGTATGGATTTATTATATTGTTATTGTGATTTTTTATGTACAATAGATAGCGATACAATACATAAAAAAGAATGGATGCACAACATTTATAATTCATATATTAAATGTAAAAATGACTTTCCTGATGCAAATATATTGGTTAGTGGTTTTAATGTCGTAAATGAACGTCATTCAATTGTTGAAAAAAGAGAGCACTATATTTTAAAAAATAGTATAGGTGGATGCAATATGTTTTTTTCAAAAAATATTTATACAAATATTATTAGAAAATGCTTATTTAGTCATAAATGGGATACAAATATTGTCAATTATTTAAAAGAATTTAATAACAAAATTATAACAACAACTGGATCTGTTATACAACATATTGGTTTTGAAACGAGTATAGATGGACGTATAAATACAGATAAATATGATTACGCTTTAGACTATAAATAATATTTAAATTTTTGTTAATAAACATTTATAACCAGATACATACATATCAAATAATTGCGGATATTTTTCAAATATAAGAAATACCATCTTATCATCATTTATACAATACCCCAAATTCATTAGATTTTGAAATTCTATATTATGTAGTTTTATTAATTCTAGCATTATTAATTTATGTCCAACAAATACTCCACCACCACAACATTTATAATTATATTCAAAATTTGTTTTATCTTTTATTGTTCTTCCAATCCAAGCAATTCTTATTTTATGTTCATTAGAATAAGTAATTTTGTAATTTTTAGGTATATCTACTATATGTCCAGCACTAAAATCAATCCATGCATAATAATCATTATTAAAATAATTATTAACAATAGCATCTTTAATCAAATTATATCTAGAATTAACAGCTAATATATATTTGGCAATATTATATGGAGGTATATTCTTCTTTACATTTTCCTCTATAATATTTAATTTATTATACAAGTATAAATGTTCTTTTTCATTTATTTCAATTATTTTAGTCTTATTTTCAAATCCTAGTTTTTTTCTGTATTCTTTTACTTGAGAAATTAAATTTTGTGATAAGTATATTACCATATTTTGATTAATAGATAGTGTTTCTTTTGATTTTTCAATATAATCATATAATTGCGAAGGACGTTTAGATGGTCGGTTTAAGTTTAAATCTAAAAAAGCAGTTACAATTGTTATATTATTTCCATCTTTATTATCACATAATATAGTTTTATTTTCTATTTTATCAAGTTTGGTTGTTGTATAGCAAGATATAAAATTATTTTTTTGTAATAATTCAGAATATCTATATTCAAAATAATCATTTTTTAAAAATAAATCATTCCAAATTAATTTTTTAGTTCTAATACAACTAGGTAACAATCTAAAATTTAAAATATTAAATTTGTGATTTAAATAATCAATATAATTTATATTTATTATGTCTTTTTTTTGAAATGGATTATTTTTGTCTATAAAAATGTTGTTATTATTAATTACAGAATTAAATGTATTATAATTATCGTAATCTAAAATATTAGAAGTGGGAAATCTTAAATTTTTATAATTTATTCTTTTGTATTTAAAGTTTTTTTTAATACTATTAAAAATTATTTGATCTATATTGTTATTATTCAATAAAAATAATGATACTTTTATTAAATTATTAACATTATATATTTCCCAGTTATCATCAAGATATATTATATATTCATAATTGTT